>Ga0307374_10000012_pt1 | contig 248685 bp, 217 predicted proteins | sample OX3MG_FD_202532 | JGI IMG/M metagenome (GOLD analysis project Ga0307374, IMG submission 202532) | Soil microbial communities from Risofladan, Vaasa, Finland - OX-3 | ecosystem: Environmental > Terrestrial > Soil > Coastal area > Acid sulfate soil | place: Finland: Risofladan, Vaasa...
CCCGGCTCGGCGGGATCGCCGGATAAAACGGGCAGCAGCACATCAGATAGCGCGAAGAAAAGGAACCGGATAAGCATCCGGAACCGGACGGCAAAAAGTCCCCGCGCACAAAGAATCTGACACACTCCAGCTGGCCCAGGCCGCCGATCTCGCCGAGCCGGCCCTGGCGGTACAGGCGGACCACGTCGCCGACCGTGGCCGGCACCCCGCAGGACGCCACCGGCTCGCCATGGCGGCCTTCCGCCCGGGCGAGCCGGCCGAAGACCCGCGAGGACAGCAGCGGCGCCAGGCAGTCCACCGGGCAATCGGCCGTGACCGGATGCTCCGGGCGGCACGCCGCGCAGTGCACCGGTCCGTCACCATGCATCCGCCGCCATCCTCTCCCGCTGACCGCGATGGGGCGGGGGACGGCCTGCTCGGGCACCCGCCGGCCGCGCAGCCGCGCGGGATGCTGCCGCGAGCCGGGTGCCGTGCCGGGGGCCGGCCACGTGGCGAGGGCTGCGCCGGCCATGCCGGGACCTGGCCGGCGCAGCCCTCCTTCACGAGCGCGCCCGGCCGGCACGGGGGCAACCGTCCGGGCGTGCCCTGCTTGCGGTGTGCCGGTGATGCCCAGACGGCAGGTCATCCGCTCGGGCTCGATGACGGACCCGTCGGGAAGCAGCGCCCCGCTGTCATCGAAGACCACCACCCCGTTGCAGAGCAGGCTCCAGCCTTGCTCGGGGTGGCTGGCGATGACGCGGGCGGCCTGGCGGCCGGGTGCCCCTGGCGGCGGGCACGGTGGTGCGTGCGGGCAGGCCTCCGGGCGGCCACCGCCGTCAGGTGCCGCCGGGACTGGCCAGCCGCTGCCGTTCCCGGCCAGGCCGCTGGCGGGGCCGCTGCCCAGCGCGGTAGGAGTCCTGGCGCCCGGTGTGCTCCTCACCGTGCACCTGCCAGGGTGGCCTCCAGCGACAGCACGACATAGACGGTCTTGCCGGGACTGGCCTGGTCGCTGATCACGCCTCGCTCGCCGCCATGCAGCTCGATCAGCCCGTCGAGTAGCTCCAGGCCCCGGCCGCATTCATCGTCACCGCCGGCGTGCTTGCGGACCGGGCGGCCAGCGCCGTCATCGTGCACCTCGACCCGCAGGTCACCGCGCGCGAAGGACAGCTGCATCCAGATCGGCCCGTCGCCGTGGCACAGCGCGTTCGTGACCAGCTCGCTGACGATGAGCTCGCCGAGGTCGGCGTGCTCACTCAGTTCCCATGCCTCCAGCAGGGCGCGGGCCTGACGGCGGGCGTGCCGGGCCTGCGCCGGGTCCCGGCCGGGCAGGCACGCGACGACAGGCTCGCGGACGGCAGTCAGCTGCATCCACAGCTCCTGACCCCGGTGACACGCAACCTGCGTGCCGCTGCGCGGCGGCACCGCGAACCAGCCCGGTGCCGCGGGGGGCCGCCCAGCTCATCACCCGTGCCCGGCCGGGCCGCGGGCTGGGTGCTGGCGGCATGGTCATGACTCACGGCTTGCGTCCTGCCCCGCCGTAGACAGCGATCCGCTCCGCGTGCTCGGCGTCTCGGGGATCATCCGGCCGCCACCGGGGAACATGCACCACGCCAGGATCGATCAGGTCGAGGCCGTGGAAGAACCGCAGTACCTCGGCGTGGCTGCGGGGCTGGAAGTCGGCGGTGGTCTGGACGTAGTGCTCCATGGCCTCGGCGACGTGCGGGGGCTGGCCGTCAATGGTGCCGTGGCTGATCACCACATAGCTGCCGGGCGCGAGCGCATCACGCAGCTGCGCGACCGGGGCGGCCGGGGCGTCGGGGGTGCCGGGCAGGAAGTGGAGGATCGCGACCAGCAGCAGCGCGGTCGGCTGGGACAGGTCGAGCAGGTCATGCAGCCCGGCATGGCCCAGGATGGTCTGCGGGCTGCGCAGGTCGGCCTGGATCGCGGTCGCGCGGTCGTTGCCGGCCAGGATGGCGCGGCTGTGCAGCACGGCGACCTCGTCCATGTCGACGTAGACCACCCGGGCGTCCGGGGCTGCCTGCTGGGCGATCGCATGGACATTGTCCATGGTCGGAATGCCGGAACCCACATCGAGGAACTGGCGGATGCCTGCCTGCCCGGCCAGGTAGCGCACCGCCCGGCCCAGGAACGCCCGGTTCGCGGCCATGGTCTCGCGTGCGTCGGGCCACCGGGCGAGGAACTCCGCGGCCGACTCCCGGTCGGCGGCGAAGTTGTGCGAGCCGCCCAGCAGGTAGTCGTACACGCGGGCAATGTTCGGCCCGTCGGCCTCTTGCTGCCCGGCCGGGGTCGTCACCGCTGCCTGCCGAAGAAGCCCGCAGGTGAACCGGGGATCCGGTGGCTGGGCACCAGGTTGACGCGGGTGCCGGTCGCGACGCAGCCGGCGGCCGGTCCTTGCGGCTGCCGTGCGGGGAGTGTCATGGTAGGTCACGTCCTCGGGCCGGGGCTGGGCCAGCGGGGGCTGGCTAGGTTCACACACTGGCAAAGGGGTGACCGCCGGGTCACTCCCCGTGGTGGGAACGTGTGGTTCCCAGTATCGATACGGCGGCGACCTGCGGAGATTCCGGTCGGCAGGCGGAAGGCGTTTCCACTTTGGCGAAGGGCGGGGTGTGGTCCGCGCGTGCGGCGCGGCGGACGGCGGTTCGCCGGTGCTGCCACACGACGCGGGCAGTTTCGCGCGGCGTGAGGATCGCCAGCAGACGCCGCGGGAACACCCTCGGCTACTGCGCCGAGGGCCCGGTTGCGGTTGGACATGCCGGGGCTGATGACGTTCAGGACGGCGAGGATGGTGTCGGCGGTGGTGGCCAGGTCCGTGCCAGGGGCTGGAGCCCAGGCCGCCTGGATCCAGGCGGCGGAGTCCATGGTGACATCGGCGCCGGCGCAGCCAGAGCGGGAGTCGGTGGCGAGCAGGGTGGCGATACAGCCGTCCGAGGACAGCCTGGCCTCGATGCCGCAGGCGGTGAGCGTGTCGGCGACGGCGGCGAGATACCGCTCGGTGTCGTGCTCGCTGAGGCTGGGCTGTTCTTGATGTCCGGTGGTCATATGAGCTGCCTTAGCGGGGAGGACGAAAGGCCGGATGTGCAGTTCAGATCGGCGCTGACCAACTGTCGCGCGGCGATACCGTAAAGAACGCCGGATATTGCCCGAGGCCAGCGATCTCAGCTTGCCGGTCGCGCTCGCCGGAATCGCCCCCAGCGCTGGGAACGTGTGATTCCCGGCATGAAGAGCCATTGAGCTGCTGTAACACGACAAAGCGGGGATGAATTGATCCCGCCGCACACCGCGTCTTATGCCGCCCAGCGTTCAGGCGGCTAGTGTTGACGCCGGGTCCAGCGGCGCCGCGCACCTGCTGGCGGGAAGGCGAAAGCGGAGGATGCCGTACGCGAAGACGAGCCTGCGGGCCGAGCACCGCGCGCTGCGCGAGCAGATGCGCGGGCTGGGGCTCAGCCGCCGGCAGATCGCGGTCGAGTTCGCCCGCCGCTACCGGCTGCGGCCCCGGCCCGCGTGGCGTCACGCCTACGGGTGGAGCCTGAAGGAGGCTGGCGAGCGCATCAGCGACTACGCTGCCCGGTCCGGGCTGGACCCGGACGGGACGAGCGTCGCGATGACCGCTCCGCACCTGAGCGAGTACGAGAACTGGCCAGGCCCAGGCGCCAAGCCTGCCGGGCGCCGGCCCACGCCCTACCTGCTGTCCCTGCTGGCCAGCGTCTACGAGTGCGCCGTCCACGACCTGCTCGACCTGGCCGACTACGAGCACATGCCCCCCGCCGACCGGCTCATCATCGACAAGACCGCCCCCGCCGGCGAGCAGCACGGTCATGGCCAGCGGCCCGGCGCCCTCGCCGGGACCGGCATAGCACCGCAGGCGACGGCAGCCGCGCAGCCACCGCCGCTATCGCCAGCCGCAGGGCACCTGACATCCTGGCCAGTATTTGCCCCTGGTTTGGAGCCCGGCATGGTCGATCGACCCCCTGACCTCGAAAATCTGATCTCGCTGCTAACCGACGCCGTCCAGGCTCCCACAGCCGCTAAGGTGGTCGCCGTCGTCGGACCAGGCGGGTTCGGGAAGACGACTCTGGCCACGCAGGCATGCCACGACCCGCGGATCACTAGCTCGTTCTCCGAGATCTTGTGGGTCGAAACCGGCGAGCAGTGCACTCCGGCACGCGTCGTCCAGCTGGCATCGGACCTTTGCGTGCACCTGGACGGGGAACGCCCCACGTTCTCGGATGCGGAACAGGCGGGCTTCCATCTCGCCAGGGTTCTGGGAAACCGCCGGGTCCTGATCACGATCGACAACGTGTGGTCGGCAGCTGACCTAGCCCCGTTCCTCTTGGGCGGCCCGAACACTGTGCTCCTGGTGACGACCCGCAACGCGCGAGTATGCCCGGCGCACGCGCTCCAGTTCCGCCTTGGCCCGATGTCCGCAAGCGAGGTCAGGGAGTTGCTGAACAAGACGGTCCCCGCGCTCCGCCGCGAAGACACGGTCAAGCTCGCCGGGTTGTGCCATGGCTGGCCCCTGCTCGCCTCCGTGGTCAGCTCGGCCCTTGGCCAGGACGTTGGCGCAGGGGCAACGCCGGCACACGCAGTCATCGAGGCAAGCCGGGTGCTGGACAACATCGGCCCGCAGGCATTCGATGTCTGGGACTCAGACCAGCGAAAGAACGCTATCGGCCACGCGATCACGGCCAGCCTCCGCAGCCTGGAAGAACACGTCCAGATCACCGGCACCGAAGACCTGCGGAATCGTTACCTTTCGCTGGCGATATTCCCGGCGGCAACCCCCGTCCCGCTGTCCGTGCTGTCCCAGTGGTGGGGGCAGGCGTACGAGTGGACGGCCAGCGCCGTGCGGCAATTCTGCCGCGTGCTCGCCGACAGGTCCCTGATCGACGCTTATCTTGCCGATCGAGACGCCGTTGTATTGCATGATGTGTTTCGCGTATACCTGCGTCACCTCATCGGACCGGAATGGCCTGAGCTGCATCAGTCGCTGGTCGCTTCCTATCGGCAGCTAGCAGGCAGCGGCTGGGCCGAGCTGGGATCCGAGCACAGCTACCTGTGGCGCCACCTGGCCCATCACCTGCACGAGGCCGGGCTTTCTGACGAACTCGCCGGAGTGCTCGCATCGCCCGAATACGTGGTCAAGAAGGCCGCCCATCTCGGGAACGAGGCCCTGGGACTAGACAGGGACGTCATTGACCGCGCTGCCCGGCCAGACACGACGACCTGGCGTACTGCGCAGGCCCTTACCGGTGCCGGTTACCTTCTCCATGGCCTCACTTCTCGTCGTGATATAGCAGGCACCCTGCTGGCCGCGCTGACCCGCACCCGCGTAGATCCGGGCGTGGCCGGCCGGCTCCGTGGCATAGCCGGTACTCACGGGTTCGATATTCTCTGGGCCACTACGGAGCCTGCGGGCGCCGTCGCCCATACTGGTGCCGTCGCCGGGATCGCCGCGCATGGGAATGCCCTGGTTTCTGGGGGCGAGGACGGAGTAGTGCGGATCTGGGACCTTGCTCAACGGCGGCTGGTCCATCAGCGGCATGGCCACACGGGCTGGATATACGCGGTGGCGATCTCGCCTGACGGTCAGATCATCGCTTCCGCGGGCGACGACGCGACCATCCGGCTCTGGCGGCTGGACACCGGCCAGCCCGCCGGCATCCTCTTCGGTCACGATCGGCGAATCCGCAGCCTCGCATTCGCCGCAGACGGCCGGCTCGTGTCCGGGGCGGAGGACGGCCTGGTCTGCCTGTGGGATATCGAAAGCGCCAGCATGATCCGGACGTTGCGGACGCCTGGATCCCCTGTCTGGGCGGTAGCCACTGACGTGGCGGGCTCACTAGTAGCTGCGGCGGGCGAGGATGAGTTCGTGCGGCTATATGACCGGGACAGCGGCACGCTGGTAGAAGAGATGGCCGCACATCGTGACTGGATCCGCACTCTGGCCGCCGCGGGAGACACGCTGGTCAGCGGATCGGGAGACCGTTCCCTGCGCGTGTGGAAAGTCTCCGGCCGGACGCTCACGCCGGTCCGCACGATCGAAACCAGCGCTCGTGTCCGCGCTGTCGCCGTGTCGCCGCAAGCTGACCTGATCGTGGCTGCCGGCGAGGACGCGACATTGCGCGCCTTTACCGCTGATGGCGCGGCTGGCGAGCAAGCGATGCCGGCCGGGGTCGACTGGATCCGAGCTGCGATCATCCGAGCCGATGGTTCCGTCGTCGCAGGGTGCGAGGACGGCGGCATCCGCATCTGGGAGGGCAGTGGCCTGGTATCGGTTAGCCAGGGCTCGGACACCACATGGGCTGCCGCCTTCGCCGGAGACCAGGCGCTGCTCGGCCGGGCCAATGGAACCGTAGAGATGCGGGACATGGCCAGCTCTGAGCTGCTCACGGCCGCCAGCGCTGGCGAAGGACGGGTCTGGTCGCTGGCAGCTAGCGCAGACCGCATGGCCGCGGCCTGCGGTGACGGGACCGTCCGCGTATGGTCACTGCGTGGCGACTGGACGCTGGAACTGAACGAGAATGAGCAACGGTCCTGGGCCGTCGCGCTCAACCAGGACGGCACCCGCCTGGCGGCCTCCAGCGCCGGGAACATCGTGCGGGCCTGGGAACTTCCCTCGGGTGAAAAGCTGTGGGAATGCCGCGCCCATGAGGGCAGAATCCGGTCGGTCGCCTTTGATGACAGCGGCGGCCTGCTGCTGACGGGTGGCGGTGACGGCCTGGCCCGGCTCTGGCGGCTGCCCGCGGGGGACAAAGCGGGGGAGTTCACGCACGGCGCGAGCTGGGTCCGGTCGGTCGCCATCGACGATTCCGGCACCCGCGTGGCCCTGGGCTGCGGGCCAGGCGTGATCTACGTTTACGACGTCGCCAGCGGCCAGGTTGCGGCCGAGTTGCATGGCCACAACGGGCGCGTGCTGATGCTCGGGTTCTGCGCGGATCCTGACGCGCTCGTCTCGGCGGCGGCCGACGGGACCATCAGGTTGTGGTCGCTTTCCGGGCAGAAACAGCTTGCCGAAGTGCGCGTCGACGCCTCGCTTCAGGCGGCCGGGCTGGACGCCAGCGGCGGGACCGTCCTCGCGGCAAGCGCAGCCGGGACTGTGGCGGTCAGCATCCCTGCGGTGAGCGAGGAGGAGTAGCGCATGCTGACCCCGCAAGAAGACGCCCAGCCGGGATGGCCGCCCGAACTGCTGAACAACGATCCGCGCGGATTCGCCTGGGGCGTATGGCACGACCGGACACCCAAGCTAGTCGCCCAGATCCGGGACGCACATCCGTACGGACCTGTCCAGCGCCGCGCACTGGACGGCCTGCTGGCAGAGATTTCTTCCGGGGTGCTACAGCCGCTCGGCTCCGATGCCCATGACCAGGAGACCTGGTCATCCTGGGGTGCGGGCTACTTCGGGACGCCATGGCTGGATGCGCCGTTCCTATGGTCAGAGTCGTACTTCTACCGGCGGCTGCTGGACGCGATCGGATTCTTCGGACCCGGCCCGTGGCGCTGGGTCGACCCTTTCGAGGATCTCAAGGCCGCCGAGCTCGCCGACCCTGCGCTGGAACCCGACCTGGCGGCGCTCGACGACCTCCAGCGGCTTCCTGCCGGTGAGCAAGGCACGGCCAAGCTACTGGCGTCGCTGTGGGGCAACCGCGCCGACCTGGGCTTCCGGATCGGCCGGTCGCCACAGTCGCGAGAGCAGGGCTCAGCCAGGCTCGTCGCAGACGACAGCGCTGACTTGTGGGCAACTCTGGGACCCGGCGCCCACGTCGTGGTCGCCGCCGACAACGCGGGCCGGGAACTGCTGGGCGACCTGGTTCTCATCGACCACCTGCTCCAGCACGGCCACGCCAGCGCGATCACGCTGCACGTCAAGCCCTGCCCGTACTACGTCTCCGACGCGACTACCCCGGACGTCCTCGCCTGCCTGCGGCGGCTCGCCAGGACGGCGGGTAGCGCGGCGGCGATCGCCCATCGAGTTCACGCCGCCCTGGCTGAGGGCAGGCTCGGCCTGTACACGCACGAGTTCTACTGCGCGCCATGGTCCTACCGGCGCATGCCCGCCGACCTCGCCAGCGAGTTTGAGCGGGCATCGCTGACCATCTTCAAAGGCGATCTCAACTACCGCCGGCTTGTCGGTGACAGGGACTGGCCGCCTACGACTCCCTTTGCCGACGTGGCGTCGTACTTCCCCGGCCCGGTCGCAGTGCTCCGGACGCTCAAGTCTGATGTCATCACCGGACTGAGCGTGGCCACGGTCGCTGACCTTGACGACACCGGGCAATCCTGGCGCACCGACGGGAGCCACGGACTCCTCCAAGTTCTGCTGTAGTCGGCCTCGAATCCAGCCAGGAGGGCTGACATATAGCGCTACCAGGATCGGAGCGCTATTGTCCGCCGGAATGCGCCACATATCCCTGGCGCCATGCGGCACATTCGAGCCTGCGCGCTGGGGTGCGCCGCTCAGCTGGGACGCCCGTATCAGGCCGAGTGCACGAAAGCGGCGGGCGCTGGTTTCCCCGCAAGTGGGAACGTGTCTGGCCGCCAACGGGAACCTTTCGCAGTCCCGTGCTGGTGTTGCCGCAGGCCGACGACCATTCCGCGTGGGAACCATGTGATTCCCAACGCGGGGAGTGACAGCTTAACTGCCGAACGTCAGGCTTTTAGGAGTGTTCATCGCTCATTCCCCGTCGGGAAGGGAACCAGGCATGCCCGCCGCCCAGACGCCCGCCGTGATCATGCGCTCGATGCTGCGCGCCGGATGGGGATTATCAGCGCAGGTAGGAGACTGGCATGGGTTCGCACATCGTCGGCAAGCGGTTCTCGTTCGACGCTGCTCACCACCTTCCGAGCCTGCCGGACGGGCACAAGTGCCGGCGGATACACGGGCATACCTACACCGTGGAGGTGTGCGTCGGAGCGCCGCTGCTCAGCGGCCCCGGCTTCGTCACTGACTTCTGTGACCTCGGCCCGTTCGGCGACTACATCACGACGCGGCTGGATCATTGCGACCTTAATGACGTCTTCGACTTCGAGCCGACGTCGGAACTCATCGCGGGGCACCTGGCCGGCTGGTTCACCGAGCATCTGCAGCCGCACATTCCCGGCCGGCTGCTATGGCTCCGGGTGTCGGAGACGCCATCGACGTGGGCGCAGTACACCGTCGATGATGCGGAGGGGACGTGAACGCCGGTGGCTCGGCCATGCCGCGGCGCCTGATCCTGGCTGAGCAGTTCGGCCCCACCGTGCAGGGCGAGGGGCCGTCAGCCGGCCAGCTCGCGGTGTTCGTGCGGCTGTCGCGGTGCAACCTGTCGTGCAACTGGTGCGACACTCCGTACACGTGGGACTGGCGGCATCACGACCCGCGTCAGGAGTCCCGCCGGGTGTCCGTCGGGGACGTGATCAGCTGGGTGCTCAGCATCCCCGCCCCCCTGCTGGTGATCACAGGTGGCGAGCCGCTGATCCAGCAGCCGGCGGTGACCGCGCTGGCTGCGGGGGCACGGCTCGCCGGGCGGCGGGTCGAGATAGAAACGAACGGCACGATCGCGCCGACGGCTGCCCTGACCGCGGTCGTCGACCAGTTCAACGTGTCCGCGAAGCTCGCTAACTCCGGTCAGCGCACGGCCGACTGCATCAAGGGCGAGGCCCTCGCTGCGTTCGCCTCCACGGGGAAGGCGGTGTTCAAGTTCGTCGCTGCGGGCGTGGCCGACCTCGACGAGATCAGCGCCCTGATCCCGCTGCTCGGCGGCCGGCCCGTGTGGGTAATGCCAGAAGGCACGACCGAGGAGGCGGTCCTGCACGGGCTCAAGACGCTGGCCGGGCCGGTCATCGCTCGCGGCTGGAATCTGTCGTGCCGCCTGCACGTGCTGGCCTGGGGTGATCAGCGTGGCCGGTGAGCCGATCATCCTGGACTGGATAGCGCTGGCCAGCATGGCGGCCCGGGTCGCCGAGCTGGCTCGCATCGAGCGGGTGCCCGACGTCGTGGTGGGGATCTCGCGCAACGGACTGGTCCCGGCCGTCATCATCTGCCATGCCCTGGGCGTGCGGGACCTGCGCAGCGTGCACGTGACCCGCACGGTCGCCGACGGAGCCGACGCGGGCAAGACACCCGAGCCCGTCCGCCATAACGTCGCCTCGCTGGGCGATCTCACGGGCGCGGACGTGCTGATCGTGGACGACATCGCCGGCAGCGGCGCCACCTTGCGCGATGTCGCCGGCCTCGTCCGCGCCCGCAAGCCCGCCACCGTCCGCACGGCCGCCTGCGTTGTCAACCGGGGCAACTGGCGCCATCACAGCGACCCACACCGGGCGGCGACCTACATCGGCGTCACCGTCGACCGGTGGGTGATCTTCCCGTGGGAGACACGATGACCCCAGCACGCCCCCGCGTCGCAACGACCCGGCCGGGCACCCCCATGATCGGCCCGTACTCGATCAACCAGATGGACGACTTCTACGCCGCGTTCGCCAGCGGCGAGGTCAAGTCCAGCGGCGTGATGAACTGCGCCCAGCACCTGTATGTCACCCAGCGCTGCCGGCCCGGCGCACGGGTCGTGGACGTGTGCTGCGGCGGCGGGCTGGCGCTGCCGCTGCTGTTCCGGTACGCCCCGCACATCGCGGGCTACACGGGACTGGACATCTCGGCTGCCAGCCTGAAGCAGGCCGCCACCCGGGCAGGCCTGGCGCGGCAGCGGTGGGGCGACGCGTTCCCGGTGAGCCTGGCCGAGTGCGACGTGTCCGCGCCATGGCCGCCGCAGGCCGCCGGCGCTGGCGTCATCATCTACACGGCGGCGCTGGAGCATCTGCCGCGCGACGCGGGCGCCGCCAGCCTGGCCCAGGCCACCGCCGCGCTGGCGCCAGACGGGACGCTGTACCTGTCGACACCGATCACCCCGGGCGCCCACCCGAAGCTGCTGCAGTACGGAGTACACGTCTATGAGTGGGACGCCGCCGAGCTGCGGGGCGTCCTCGGCGACTGCGGCCTGACCGTCACCGACGAGATCGGGCTCCTGCCGCCGGACAGCGCGGCCGTGGCGGCTGGGCTGCGCGAGGCGTACGGCGACGCGGCGGCCGACTGGTACGCCCGGCTACGTGAGACCGTGCCGGCGGCCATCCTGGACACCGTCGCCGCGGCCGCGCTGCCGCATCTGGCGGCCGAGGTGATGTTCGTGTGCCGGCGGCGGCCGTGACCACCTGGATCAGCATCGAGGGACTCAACGGCGTCGGCAAGACGCACCTGATCCGGCGGCTCGCCCGGCGCCTCGGCGACCGCTGCCTGGTGCTCGACGAGCTCACGAACACCGGCGATGACACCGCCAAGGCCATCATCGGCGCGCTAGCCGACGCCGGCGGCACGTTCCTGCGCACCGGGCACCCGGTCACCGAGACATTCGCACTCGCCGCGCTCAAGGTCTGCGAGTACGAGCGCGTCACCACCCTGGCCCCGGCACCAGGATGCGTACTCGAGGACCGGGGCATGGACACCGTCGCCGTCTACCAGGCGGCCATCCTCGGCGGTCGGGACGTGCTCGCCGACCGGATCGCCGCGATACCGGCCATGTGGCGGCCTGATCCTGACCTGACGATCCTGCTCACCGACGACCTCGGCGCCTGCATCGGCCGGTACGCCGCCCGGACCGGCGTGCCCGTCGCCGCCGCCGACCGGCAGCTGCTGGCCACGGTCGCCCGCCTGTACGCGGCGCGGGCCGCTGCCGCTCCCGGCAGGTGGCGGATCTGCCCGGTTACTGGCCGGGCAACCGGCGACGTCCTGGACCAGATGGAAGCCTGGTGCCGTGAGGCCGGTGCGGTGGCCTGCGCACGCGGCGGTGCTGGATGACCGCCGACGTCACCGTGCTGTGGGCGCTGCGCTCACCATGCAACCTGGGCTGCAGATACTGCTACTTCGGCACCCTGCCAGAACATCGGGCGAACCCGCCAAGCGCACCTGGGCAGCTGTCGCACCTGTCACGCGCCGATGCCCCTCTCGCCGACATCGCGGCGTTCGCAGCGACCCTCCCCGGCTCCCCGGTACGGCGGATCTTCATCGCCGGCGGCGAGCCGTTGATCTGGCCGCCGGTCCTGTCCGTGATCGAGGCCATCAAGACAGCCGGGGTCGAGGTGGTGGTCTGCACCAACGGCATCCCCCTCAACCGGCCCGGCATCGTTGATGGCCTGATCCGGGCCGGGGTCGACGCCGTGTCGGTCTCCCTGGACTCCGCGACGCCGGAGTACAACGACACCTGGCGGCCCTCTCACAACGGCAGCGACGGCTGGCATCAGGTCGTGTCCGGCATCCGCGCCCTGCTCACCGCGCGGGGCCCGGCGACCAGTCCCGCGGTCGGGATTTACACCGTGCTGACAGCCCGGAACATCGGCGCCATCGTGAGCGTGGGCGCGTTCGCGCGGGAGCTGGGCTGCGACTACTTCGTGCCCCAGCCGCTGTCCCTGCCACCCAGGCACATGCTGGACGCGCAGCTGTCGCTTACCCCGGCCCACGCCCCGCAGCTGGCAGCCCAGTTCACCGAGCTGTACGCCACCGCCGGCCTGCGGCTACCCGCCGGGGACTACCCGGCCCGGGTGCTGGACTGCGTCACCCAGGCCGGGCCGGGCTTCGTGGCGGGCTGCTTCGGCGGCCGGCACCTGTTCTTCATCGAGCCGGACGGCTCGGTCTGGCCGTGCCCCTCCAGCTACAAGATCGCGTCGCTGGCTGGCAGCGCGGTCCGCAGCATCCGCGGCGCGACCGCTGCGGACCTGTTCGGAGGCGGCGGGCCATGCGCGGACTGCGCGCTGTTCACCCGCGACTGCGTGAACATGTGGCCGCTCACCCAGTTCACCCCCATGATCACCGGCCAGAGGGCGCAGCCATGACAGCGGCCCGGGAACCGGCGCTTCGCGTGCTCGCGGACCTGCTGGCAGCGATGCCGGACCCGGCCGCGGCCGGGCAGTCCCTGGCGCTCGAACGGGAACTGGCCGCCGCTCTCGGCGTCCGCCACGCTATCGCGGTCAGCTCCGGGACCGCGGCGCTGCACACGGCGCTGGTCGCTGCTGGCGTCGGCCCGGGCGATGAGGTCCTGGTCCCGGCCGTGTCGGTGGTGATGTCCGTCGCGCCGATCGTGTACGCCGGCGCGCGGCCGGTGTTCGTCGACTGCACCGGCAGCGGCGACATCGACCTGCTCGACCTGGCCGCCAAGTGCGGACCACGGACCAGGGCCGTGCTGCCGGTCTACCTGTGGGGACGCGGCGGTGACCCGGCTGCGGTGACCGCGTTCGCGCGGCAGCGGGGCCTGCGCGTGGTCGAGGACGCCTGCCAGGCCCACGCCACCCTGGCCGGCGGCAGGCCCCTGGGTACCTTCGGTGACCTGGGCTGCTTCTCCCTCAAGGACGGCAAGATCCTGTGGTCGGGTGAGGGCGGCTACATCCTGACCAGCGACGACGACCTGGCTGCCACCTGCCGGGCCTACCGCAGTCACTGGACCACGCCGCCGCCCGGGCAGGCGCCACTGGCGCGGCTGGGCAACAACTACCGCCTCGCCGAGCCGCTCGCCGTCATCGCCCGCGCGAACCTGGCCCGCTTCGGTGACCTCGCGCGGCAGCGGCATGCCCAGGCCACGCGGATGCTCACCGCGGTCGCCGCGGCGCCTGGCCTGACGGAGGTAGTCCCGCACGCCGGCGAGGCGTGGAACGGCTACTCGCCGCTGTGGCGGGTCAGCCTGCCTGACCCGCGCGGGTTCTGTCAGCGCCTGGCCGACTGCGGCGTGCCGAACAGCGTCGGCAGCTTCGGCCTGGTCAGCTGCGACCAGCGGCCCATGTTCGCCCCGTTCGGCCCGGCTGCGTGCCGGACCGCCGCGCACGTGGTCGATACCACTCTCGGTGTCGTGCTGACCGCGCATGATGATGACGCTCGCATCAGCAGACTCGCCCAGATCATCGCCGAGGAGGCCCGCCGGTGGACCCGCGACCCCGCCTGACGAACGACCCCGACCTGGCCGCGACCACGTTCGCCGTCATCGACTTCGAGGCCACGACCCCGGCCGGGGCACGCCCGGAGCCCATCGACGTGGCCGCGATCCAGCTGCGCCTGAACGGCGGCACGTGGGTGCAGGCCGGCCGGTTCAGCCAGCTGATGCGCCCGCCGCGGCACGCCCCCGTCACGCCCTTCGATACCGCGCAGACCGGCATCACGCCGCAGATGGTCGCAGCCGCCGAGCCGGCCGCGGTGGTGCTCGCGGCGCTGGATGCCGCGTTCGCCAGCGGCCGGCCCTGCCTGCTCGTGGCGCACCACGCCAGCACCGAGGCCGGGATGCTGCACGACTACCGGGACCACTGCCCGCGTCTCGCGCACACCGACCTGCTCGACACGGTGAGGCTCGCCCGCGTCTTGTACCCGCAGCTGCCCTCGCACAAGCTGGACACGCTGCTGGCGCACCTGGGCATCCCGCAGCCGCCCGGCCGGCATCGTGCCCTGCCCGACGTGCAGGTCACCGCGGAACTGTTCTGCCGGATGCTCGCCTATGCCGAGACCTCGCTCATCTGGGCCAGCCTGCGTGACATGCGGCGGGCGGGCCTTGTCGTCGCCAAGGCGAACCGCCCCCAGCAGGACGGGCTGTTCGACGCCGGGACGCTGTCGTGATCACGGGCGCGGCGCCCTGCCGGCGTGGCCGGCTGATCTCGGTCGAAGGCCTCAACGGCGTCGGCAAGACGTACCTGACCGCCGCGCTCACCCAGGTGCTCGCCGGCCCGCCGCCGCTCGTGGTTGAGGAGTTCGCCGCCCGCAGCGACAGCAGCGGCGATCTGGGCCGGGTCATCATCGGGACCCTGTTCAGAGCGGCCGCAGGTGACCCGTTCCTGCGCAGCGGCCATCTTGGCGCCGAGACGCTGGCGCTGCTCGCGGTGAAGATGTTCGACTTCGAGCGGTGCCGTGCCAGCCTCGCCGCCGGCCGGCTCGTCCTTGAGGGCCGCAGCGTGCACTCCACCGCCGTGTACCAGTCGCTGATCTGTCACCCAGAGGACGAGAACGCCGCCTACGAGCAGGCACGCGCCCTGCTGGACCTCGCTGCGGCGTGGCGGCCCATGCCGGACCTGACCATCCTGATCGCCGACGACACCGACGCGGCGATCGGCCGTGCCCAGCGACGCGACGGCCGCACCTGCACCGCGGAGCAACGTCGCATCCACGAGCGGGCCGCCCTCCTGTACGCGCGGCTGGCACTGGACGACACGGCGCGCATGCCGGTCCTGGACCGGCGCACCTTCAGCACCGGGCAGCTCGTAGCCGAGATGGCGCGCCTCATCGCCACGGCACCGGTCAGCTGCCTGCCAGAGCCGTGGAGCAACGCTGGCGCCTGCATCGCCGGCTGCCGCCTTGCCGGTGCTCCGCGTCCCGCGGCGTGACCGGCTCACGCGTGCGACAGCGCCGCCACCACCTCATCGACCTGCACCTCGCCGGCCAGCCCGCCGACGCAGCCGAACAGTGCGCGGGCCAGCAGTCGCGTGTCCTCAAACATCTCGATCTCGCCGATCTGCTCCACGGTGAACCACCCGAATGGATGCACCGGGTCGCTCACCGCGACCGTGCTGGCGGCGAGCGCGACGTACTGATGGTCGATGTGCACGTGCGCCACGGGTGTGTGGTTGTCGGCGGGCACATCCAGCTCGGTGACCCACCAGGGCGCGGCCACCGGCTCGTGCGGGTAGCCCGGCGGCAGCGGCAGCGCGGCCGGCGCCGGCAGCAGCCTCACCAGCAGGCCCGTCTCCTCCGCGACTTCCCGCTCGGCCGCCTGCGCGCAGTGCTCGTCACCTTCGACATGGCCGCCGGGGATCATCAGCCGCCGCAGCCGGGGATGATCAATGAGCCCCAGCTTCCACTCGCCGTCGACCTGCGCAAAGACGAACGCCCCCGCAGTGGCGTGCTTGATCTTGCTCATCGCCGTCCTGCCGCCTCGTGCGCCCGCCAGCCAGTTTCCGCGGACGACCCTGTCAAGACCCTGGCACAACTATCCACGGCACACCGTGGCCCCGGCGACATTCCACGCTGGCGGTGAATGCTGATGAGCTGTGACCTGCTCTCGGGTGCTGACGCCTTGCTTCTTGACTGGGACGGCACCCTGGCCGACACGACATCCAGCAACTACGCGAACCTCACCGCGGTCCTTGCCGCTCACGGCGCCGGCGCCGACCGCGCCTGGTATGACCAGCATGTCGGCCTGGCGCTGGCGGATCTCCTCGACATGCTGCGGGCCACCCGTCCCGCCCTGCCGGGCACCGCCCAGCTGGTGACGCAGTGCCGCGCGCGCCGGCTGGGGGCCCCCGGCCCGGTGACGGCGATACCCGCGACCCTCGCACTTCTTGACCAGGCGCGCAGGCGCGGACTTCGGTGCGCGATCGCATCAGGTGCCGCCGCAGGCATCGTCCACGCCGGTATCACGGCGCTGGGGCTGCGGGGGCAATTCGGCGCGGTGATCACCCGCGGCGATGTCGCGGCTGGCAAGCCAGCCCCGGACCTGTTCGCCGCGGCAGCCGCCCGCCTGGACGTCGCGCCGGGGTTGTGCGCAGCCGTCGACGACGCGCCTGACGGCATCGTCGCGGCCTACGCCGCCGGGATCGGCCGCGTGCTGACCCTGCAGGACGGCGTCATCGTCGAGGCGCCGCAGCCATGAACGCCACGCTCATCGGCTGCCCAGCGGTGCCCGCCCTGCTCGACGCCTACCTGCACCGGCGGCTGCCCCACCCGCAGCACGCCATGTTCCGCGATCATCTCGACACCTGCCAGCCGTGCTGGGAGATCTGGAACCGGTACCGGTGGGACGCCGCCGCTGGCCAACGGCTGCTAGCCGCACTGCGTGACTTCCTGGGCAGTTCCTACCGCCCCTACCTGGACTCCTCGCGGGCGCTGCACGACGAATGGATCGCCGCGCAGCCCCGCACCGCCGCCGGGATCCGGCATTTCTTCGAGAACAGCGAGGCCTACCTATACAACCTGGTGATCTGGCACGCCAGCGGGAACCGGCCCGGCTACGTCACCGCCGCCATCCCCTACCTGACCGGCGCGCGAATCATCCTCGACTTCGGCAGCGGGATCGGCCAGGACACCATCGACCTGCGCAACCTCGGCCACGCCGTCCTGCCCTGCGACCTGCCCTGCCCGTCAGCCCGGTTCATGAGGTACCGGCTACGCCAGGCGGGCCACGACCACCGCGTGGCCGACCCACGCCAGCTGGACCCGCCACCGCCAGCTGACACGCTGTGGATCATCGATACCCTCGACCATCTGCCCGACATCCCTGCTGCCCTCGGGCCGGTACTCCAGCGCGTCGACCAGGTCATCTGCGAGAACCTGCGCACCGCCCGCGCGCACGGCGGCCAGGGCTTCCACCAGCGGCGCACTTACGCTGAGGCCAGCGACCTGCTCGCCTGCTTTGACCTGCGCGAGCACCCGACTCCGTACGAGCTGCCGATTACCGTCTTCACACGCCGAAGCGCGGTTCCCTCGCGGCCAACCCGAAAGCGAGCCTGAGGACGACGACAATCATCAGCCAGGCACTCGTACGCGCCTCCGGTGTCCTCTGCAACGTTCCACGTAAGGAGACAGGTACATGACCGGGCTATCCGGGCAGCTCGCTGCGCTGGCCCGGACCGTGGCTGGCGAGATAGGCGAGGTAGCGGACCGGTCCTGGCAGCGTGAGGGCTCCGCGGTATGGCAGATCGCTGACGCTGCCGGGGGTTGCTGGTTCGTCAAACGGCACTCATCTGAGCGCTTCCATCAGCGCGAGGTGTCGGCTTACCGGCACTGGACCGCCGCGCTTGGACCGGGCCGGGCACCCGATCTCGCCGCTGCCGACAGCCAGATGCTGGCCATCGTGATCAGCGGCCTGCCCGGCCAGATCGCCCTGAACCTGCGCCTGGCCGCCGATGACGAGCGCGAGATGCACCGCCAGGCCGGCGAGCTGCTGCGCCGCCTGCACAACACCGCTCCGCCCGTGCCGGGTTGCCCTGGCCTCGGCCGGGCCGTCCAGCGCGTCGACGAGCACCTGTCCCGCACCGGGGCGCTGCTCACATCGTCTGAGATCACCCTGGTCCGCCGGTGCGCCGCAGAGCTGGCTTCGCTCGCGCCGGAACTGCCAGCTGTCCCCACGCATGGCGACGCCCAGTTGCGGAACTGGCTGTGGAACCGGGCCACACGCTTGCTCGCGATGATCGACTTCGAGCGCGCGGAAACCGGGCCAGCCGTCCGCGACCTGGTCCGGCTCGAATACGGCCCCTGGGACCAGCGCCCCGACCTCCGGGCCTCTTTCCTCGACGGCTACGGCCGGGCGCTGACCCACGCCGAGGAACAAGCGCTGCCGCGCCTCGCGGCACTAGACGCCCTCAGCGGACTGCAATGGGGCACTGCCAACGGCGACCGCGAAGTCGCCGACCGCGCCCGCAAGACATTTGCCCGGCTGCGGGTCCGCTCCCCGTGAGGGAATGTTGTGGTTCCCGGCAGTACATTCTTCGCGAGCTGCACAGATTCCTTTCCCGCCACTTTCCCTTACCACGCTGAGACAATCACTGACTGTCCGCCGTTGTACGGGAGACGTGTGATTCCCAGGCAGAAAGCGCTGTTAGCTGCGGTAACACCAGTACAGTGGGCTTTTCGTTCCCGCTCACCTCGCGGGCATCTGCGGGTCAGGCTCAGGGCGGCTACCTTTGATCGCGTGACCCGACAGCGCCGGGTGCCCGTGCTCCCGCCCGGGAAGGTGAAACGGACATGCCGTACGCGAAGACCAGCCTGCGGGCGGAGCAACGCGCCCTGCGAGAGAAGATGCGCGCGCTCGGGCTGAGCCACCGGCAGATCGCGGTCGAGTTTGCCCGCCGCTATGGTCTACGGCCCCGTGCGGCCTGGCGGCAAGCCTACGGATGGTCACTGAAGGACGCCGCCGAACAGATCAATAGCCGAGCGGGCGACACCGGCCTGGATCCGTACGGCAGTGCTGCCATGACCGGCCCTCACCTATGTGAGTACGAAAACTGGCCGGGCCCAGGGCCGAAACCATCAGGCCGAAGGCCGACTCCCCTCGTCCTCGCCCTACTAGCTGCGACGTACAACACCCCGACTGTTCAGGACCTGGTTGACTTCGCTGACTACGAGCACATGCCCCCCGCCGACCGGCTCATCCTCGACACGAGCGTCCGTGCCAAGGAGCAAGCCGGCAACGCCATACAGCCCAGAGCCCAGCCCCGGAGCCGGGCAAGCGCGACGTACGCTGATGAACTGCCACACGCCAGACAGCGACTCGCGCCATTGCCGCCGCCAGCGGTTCCCGTGCCGCGCCGCTGGCAGCCTGACGGGCTGGGTGCTGTGGTACCGCCAGTTCTCACGCCGCTCGCCACTGCGCTGCTTTCCGCTCCCCCGGCGCAAGCCGCGAGTCAGCGAGGTCGCCTGGCTGACGAAGCGATCCGGATCTGGAAGCTGCGGCAGGCAGCTCATTACCGGGAACTAACCGCTGACCTTCCTCATGCACTGACGAGGGCGCGCAGCAACGAGAGAGATCCAGAAGCCGGGCAGCGGCTGACCGGGCTCGCCGCTTTGACGCACCTCTACAACGCCGCGTCCTCTCTGGCCAAGAGTCTCGGGTCATTTGAGCTAGCGGGCATAGCCGCAGACCGGGCAGTCCAGACAGCCGATCGCACCGGAGACCCGCTCCTGGCGGGTGCCGCCGCCTACAGGATGGCAAACGTCCTGCTATCGGCTGGCCATCTCGGCTCCGCGCGCGCCGTTGCCGTCAGCGCTGCCGATCGGCTCCGCCCGGTTATGACCGCCACCGTCTCCCACACCTCCATGTGGGGTGCCCTGCTCGCCACAGCCGCCCAGGCCGCTGCGCGGGATCATGCCGCCATGGAGGCATGGGAACTGCTGGGCGCGTCGAAGGTTGCAGCGGACCTCCTCTCATCGGAACAGGCAGACCTATTCTCGGTATTCGGGCCAGCGAGCTGGCTGATCCACGCAGTCAATATCGCCGCCGACCTCGGTGATGGCACCGAAGCGATCCATCGGGCGGCGCAGGTCCCAGCCGGGCGGCTCCCGCCCTTCCTGACTGAACGGCGGACCTTTCTCCTCCTCGGCAAGGCGCGCGGCCACGCCCTGCGCAATGATGCGACGTCCGCGATGGACGCTCTGCTTGAGGCCGAGCAGGCGGCACCCGAGGAGATTCGCCACAACCCGGAAGCCGGCTCGCTGGTCTCCCGCTTGCTGTCTGCCGGCCCGGGACCCAGCAAGCCGCTCTGCGAGCTGGCAATCAGGATGAGTGCGGACACTGCACTCACGGGAACGACCGGGACACCACGGTGATCACCATGCAAGCACGCAGTGTGCTGTACGTCGTTGCCTGCGGAGGGCGGCCAGCCGGGGATCTTCTTCAGTTCGTCCGGTACGCCCAAGATCGTGGGTGGGATGTGTGCGTGATCGCGACGCCGTCGGGGATGAAGTTCCTCGACCCCGGTCTGCTCGCGGACCTGACCGGCCACCCTGTCCGGTGTGATTACAAGCGTCCCGACGAGCCCGACGTTCTCCCGCCCCCGGATGCGTTCGTGGTAGCGCCGGCGACCTTCAACACGATCAACAAGCTAGCTGTCGGCATCTCCGACACCTTGGCGCTGGGTCTGCTCAACGAAGCCGTCGGGGGAGGCTTGCCGATCATCGCCGTGCCGTTTCCAAACCAGATGCTCGCTCGCCACCCGGCATTGGTCAGCAGCATCGCCACGTTGCGGTCGTGGGGCGTACGCCTGATCTTCGATCCGGACCGGTACCCGCTACCGGTACCCAATCAGGGAGAGTCGGGCAACGCCCTGTTCCCCTGGGCGGCGGCCCGAGAAGAACTCCGTAACGTGCAGGAGGCTCAGCCTTGCTGAATGTTCGGCCGCCTGATCACTTGGGGTGCGGCATCGCGCTCGACCCGCAGGCCCTGACCCGCCCACGTCACCGCCCCAGACCCGGCCGGCCGGCATCCGTCGTTTGATCTTATCCACCCTGGCGAAAGAGGTAGTCATGGCAGACCCAGACAGCGACGTGAACTCACTGCTTGTGGCATTACGGAACTGTTCAGGCATGGTGGCATGGATCCTCATTAGTCGCCGTGGCGGCTACCGTTGATTGTGTGCCGATAGCGCCGGGTGCTCCTTTTTTAGCCAGAAAGGCCGAATGGACATGGCGTATGCGAAGACCGGCCTGCGGGCCGAGCAGCGTGTCCTGCGGGAGCAGATGCGCGCGCTGGGGATGAGCCACCGGCAGATCACCGTGGAGTTCGCGCGACGTTACCGGCTCCGGTCCCGGGCCGCGTGGCGGCACGCCTATGGCTGGTCGCAGACGGAGGCTGCGGAGCGGATCAGCACCTACGCTGCCCATGCCGGGCTGGGGCCCGACGGAACCACGGTCACCATGACCGGTCCGCACCTGTGTGAATACGAGAACTGGCCAGGTGAAGCACCTGAGCCTGTCGGCCGCAGGCCCACCCCGTACCTGCTGTCGCTGCTCGCTGCTGTGTACGGGTGCACCGTGCACGACCTGCTCGACGTGGCCGACTACGAGCACATGCCCCCCGCCGACCGGCTTATTGTCGGCAAGTCCGCGTCCGCCGACGGGCATCACGGTCATGGCCGGCAGCCTGGTGCCATCACCGGGACCGGCGGAGCACCGCAGGCGAAAGCAGCCGCGGGGCTAGCGCCGCCGTCCCCGGCCGCAGGCCAGCTGATGGCTAGCGGCGAGGCCGCCGGGTCCGTGGCTGCCGTGGAGCTTCCGTACCTGCAGGCCGTCGAGCCGGGCCGCCGCTCCTCACAGGGTCACGGCATTGCCGCTGGCTTGCCCGCCTCTGCTGCGCTGGATCGCCTGTCAGAAAGGGCGCTGATCCTGGCGGCAGCTCACGAGTCGAGTACGCATGCCGAATGGGCGGAAGGCAGCAACGTGGGGGAAGCCACGCTGGAGCAGCTCGACGCCGACGTCCGGTGCATCGCCGCTGACTATGTGCACGTTGCGCCGCTGCCGATGTTCGGCGAGATGCTGCGCGTGCGCAACCGGATCTACTTTCTGCTGGCAGGACGCCAGAAGCCCGCGGCCACCGCGCAGCTGCATCTGCTGGCCGGGGTGCTGTGCGGCCTTCTCGCCAACGCCAGCACCGACCTGGGCTACCGGGACGCCGCCTCGGAGCAGGCCCGTGCCGCCTGGGCGTATGGGGACATCATCGGCCACAACGGGCTGCGGGCCTGGACCCGCGGCATGCAGGCGCTGATCGAGTACTGGTCCGGACGGCCCCGGCAGGCCGTCCGGCTGGCGCAAAGCGCCAGGCGCTACGCCGATTCCGCCACGGCCCGGGTCCGGCTGCAGTCGATCGAGGGCCGGGCGTGGTCGCTGCTCGGCGACGCCCGGGAGGCCAGCCGGTGCATGGGCGCCGCCGGCGAGGCGCGGGAATCTGCGGCAGGCGGTGATTTCCTGCACGATGAAGTCGGCGGGGTGTTCGGCTTTGCTGACACCAAGAATTACTGCTACGCGGGGGCGGCCTTTATTCATCTGGGACAGGCCGACGCTGCCCTGGACGCCGCTGCCCGCGCCGTCGAGCTGTATGCCGGCGGCCCCGCGGCGCAGCGTTCGTACGGAGCCGAGTCGCTGGCCCGGGTTGATATGGCCGTGGCCTGCCTGCTTACGCGGCGTCTCGACGGCGCGGCGGACAGCCTGGCACCCGTGCTTGCGATCCCGGCTGGCCTGCGCATAGCCCAGCTCGGGGAGCGGCTGGCCGATGTCCGGGTTCGTCTTGCAGGCGCGGAGTTCAGCGGTGCCCGGGAAGCCCGCGACCTAAGCGACCGGATCGACGACTTCGTCGGCGCGACCATCGTGCAGGAACTTGACCGTCCCAGCCGTGCCCGCTAGCCGTGCGCGACATCATCGCCGTCCTGGCTGTGAAACTAGCTGCGCAGCCCTGCCCGAATCATGATCACTGCTGCGCGGCGCCGCTACGATCGGCGACGATGACGGGACAGTCTCGGGGTGCCTGGTGGTCGCGCTGCCGACAGGCTTGATTGCTGGAGGGCGATGTACAAGCTGCTGTTTTCCGCCGTGTTCGGGCGCCTGCCCGCGGAGACCGCGCACCGTCTGGGGTTCGGGCTGATCCGCGGCGCCGCGGCGGTGCCCGGGATGTCGTGGCTGCTTCTTCGCGGGCTCGCCCCAGGGGATCCGGTGCTGCGGGTTCAGGCGTTCGGCCGTGACCTGCCCGGCCCGCTCGGCCTGGCGGCCGGGTTCGACAAGGACGCCCTGGGACCGGACGCGCTGGGCGCGCTGGGATTCGCGTTCGTCGAGGTCGGGACCGTGACCGCGCAGCCGCAGCCGGGCAACCCCAGGCCGCGGATGTTCCGCCTGCCCCGCGACCGCGCGCTGATCAACCGGATGGGCTTCAACAACCAGGGCGCCGCCGCTGCCACCGCGCGGCTGCGCGCCCGCCGCACCCGGAGCCTGACGGTCGGGGCGAATATCGGCAAGACCAAGGCCGTGCCCGAATCCGAGGCGGCCGGGGATTACGCGGCGAGCGCGAGACTGCTCGGCGACGTCGCCGACTACCTGGTCATTAACGTCAGCTCTCCCAACACCCCCGGACTGCGCAACCTGCAGGCCGTCACCCATCTGCGCCCTCTGGTCACCGCCGTCCGGGAGGCCCTGGAGACCACGAGCACCCGGCCCATCCCGCTGCTGGTCAAGATCGCCCCTGACCTCGCCGATGTCGACATCGACGCCATCGCCGACCTCGCCCTCGAACTTGGCCTGGACGGGATCATCGCCACCAACACCACCATCACCCGAGACCACCTGGCCACCGGCCCCGCCGAAGTCGACGCCGCCGGGGCTGGGGGCCTGTCCGGCGCCCCGCTCAAGCCTCGCGCCCTGCACGTGCTCCGCCAGCTCCGCGCCCGGGTCGGGGACCGGCTCGTCCTCGTCGCGGCCGGGGGAATCGAGACCCCCGACGACGCGTGGGAGCGCATCCAGGCCGGTGCGACCCTGCTGGAGGCGTACACCGCATTCGTCTACGGCGGCCCGCTGTGGCCCCGCCACATCCACGATGGCCTGGCCCGCCGCACCCGCGAGGCGGGCTTCACCTCGATCCAGCAAGCCGTCGGAACAAGCGGGCCGACGCCCGGGACATCACGATGACTACCAAAGCTGCCGCTGCGTGCGCCTGATCTTCGATCCGAAGCTGCGCTCCGCCCCGATTCAACCCGGCCTTGCGCACGGATAACGGCAGCGTACATAACGGGAGCAGATCCCCGTAAGTGATCGCATTCACGCAGCTAAGAATGGATATCGACGCGGGAACCACATTTTCCCAGCACGGGGACTGATAACCCGTTGACTCAGATGTCATCCTCGGAGATCAGGCTACGAAATGGTGCTCTGATCATGGGAAACGTGACGCTCCGTCCCGGCCGTCGTGCGCGTGCCGCGTTGTGCCGGCTGCCCGGCAGCCCAGGAGGAGAGCGCCGAGCGCGAGCGGGGAGCGCAGGATGACCGCGTCATAGGGAGGCACACGATGGACGGCAAGGCCGCTGCTGCCCAGCCTGGGCGGTCCCGTTCGCCTTGCCGATGCCAGAAAGGGCGGCGCGTCATGCGACCACAGGAACACCCGGGCCTGGATGATGCCGATTCCGCCCTTCACGCCGCATCGGGGACACGACATGGCGGATCAGTGGCCGCTACAGAGCTTTCTCGAACTCGGCCCGCTGCCCAGCGCAGTACCATGCGCGCGGCTGCACGTGCGCCAACTGCTGTGGGAATGGAAACTAACCGATTTCAGCGAGGCGGCCGAACTCGTCGTAAGCGAGTTGCTCACCAACGCCGTGCAAGCATCTCAGGCGATGGAATTCCTCACTCCCGTACGAATGTGGCTGCTATCCGACAAGCGGCGCGTGCTCATCCTTATCTGGGATGCCAGCCCGCAGCCGCCAGTGCGGATGTACTCGCGCGACGACGCTGAGAACGGCCGGGGGCTGGTCCTGGTGGAAACCATTAGCACGCAGTGGAACTGGTACTTCCCGCACGACCCGGGCGGGAAAGTGGTATGGGCACAGATAGACGCGGAATCGCCATGAACGCAATCACGGCAGCTCGCCGGTTGACTGAGAGCGTCTGTCACGCCACAGCGGCGGGATCGGGCAGCCAGTGGTCGATCATCGTGTTGGCGCCGATCTTGAGGTAGGTGCGGCCGTCCGGGTAGCGGATCGGCGGCAGCACGTACAGGTCCGCTAGCTCGGGGTGGTCGATCGTGCGGTTGATGCACGGCATCGCGTCCAGTCCGGCGGCCTGCTGGTCGTCGAGCTCGGCCATGGCGTAGACCTCGGACTTGGCTCGCAGCGCCACCGGCACCGGCAGCAGGTCCGAGCCGGCGGCGAACGCGCCGCTGGCCACGATGGCCGCCCCGGCGCGAAGCCGGCGGCCGTCGCCGAATTCGGCTTCGGTCTCTGTGGCGGACATGTGCAGGGCCCGGACGGTACCCAGGGTGATCGTGGCGCCGTCGGCTTGCGCCGACCGCGTGGCCAGGGCGACGTAGCGGCGTGGGCTGAAATGCCCCGCGGCCGGCTGGTACAAGATCGTCTCGTCGCGGCCGAAGCGGGCCATCGGAAAGCCGACGCAGGCCGCGTCCGCGGTCAGGGTCCGGATTTCCGCGCTCTGCCGCTCGTCCCGGCTCACCTTCGAGCAGGCAGCACATCTCGCCACCACGGCGGCGCGGCGCGGCGGCATCCTGGTCCACCTCACCGGCCAGCCGGACCAGATATCCGCGCGCCTGCTCGCCCGCGACGGCCACGCCCCCCGCTGTCACGCATCAGCGCACTGACATCTGCTTACACCGACGTGTTCAGCCGGCTGGCCGATCACGCACCCGTCATCACCATCGACACCACCGCGGCCAAGGCGTAGGGCACTACGCTGACGGGGCACCATCTTTCACCAGCACCCCGTTGGGCAGCCGCCGGTACACCCTCGCCTCGTTGGCGGCGAGCTTGGCCTCCACCGCCTCCTGCAGGTCAGCACCGATCATCTCGGCCAGGCTGAGCAGGAAGATCGCGGTGTCGGCGAGTTCCTCGGCTACGTGCGGGCGGCCCTTGCGCCAGGCGTCGAACGCCTCCGCGACCTCACCGCTCAGCAGGCAGAACTCCAGCGGCACATCGGTCGTGTTGAAGCCCTTCGCGAGCTTGTTCTCCCAGGCGAGCTTCTGCGCCGCCCTGATATCCACCGCGTCTCCTCCACCGGGATAACCGCCGTTACCGGGCAAGCCGCCTGCGCGCGAGGCCGGGCAGGACGCTGTCCGCCGGCCAGGGACGGCACGCTACTCGGGGCGCCTTGTGGATCGCTACGTGCATAAACGCGCCCAGGCTGTGGGAAACGCCGTCACCGGAAGCAGCCAGCTGTGCATGAGGCTCGGCGACAGGCCAGTAAGAGCCGCAGTTACGCCCTGTGCAAAGGCCGAGCGCCTGTGGACATTGCTCGTCGGAAGATTCCCGTGGCTCCTTCGACGGAAAGGCGTGCCGCCGCGCTGCCCTGGGCCGGGAGCACACGGCTCACATGATCAGGATCGGTCCAGACGGCGCAGCATCATGTCTTCTTGCCCGGCAAGAAAAGATGCGTCAAGCCTGGCTGCCGTTACGTCAGCCGGGGCTGGCGGGAAGGTCATGCAAGGCGCTGACGATGGTGTCGCGGCCGAATTCCTCGACCTGCTCATCCAGTTCCCAAGCCTGGGCTGCCCCCTGGTAGTGCGGTCTGGCGAGTTCCGCGCGGACACGGCCCATGCGCTGAGAAAGGGAGGCGATCCGCTTGGCGGATGGCAGGGCCAGGACCGGCGCCATAGCGGCGACGGCGGCATCGAGATGGCGCGCCCGCAGCCGCGCGGTGGCCAGTTCGATGCGGGCTAGCGCCTCCATGGTGTAGCCGTATACCTCTCCGGGGCGCGGTCCAGCGGCGTAGAGGCTGGTAGCGGTTTCAAGTTCTCGGGCTGCGCTGTCCTCCGCGCCGGGGAACTCTATCAGGGCAGAGCCAGCCAGGTAGTGCTGGCTAGCGCGGGAGAGGTCAAAGTCCCCGCCGATCTCAACTAGGTCGTCCCGCCGCTCGCGCTCCGTGATCTCCTCAGCGTCTGCGAGAGCCCGGCGGGCGGCTTCGGCGTCGCCCAGCCGCGCGGATGCCCGGCCGTGCTTGAGGTGAAGCATGGCGGCAGTCGGCCCACCTGCGATGTAGCGCAGGCCGCTCTGTGCCAGATCGCGGCATTGCCGGGGCCTGCTGGCCCAATAGGCGATGTTGGCGAGATCGAGCCGCAGGTAGGCCATCAGCGGGTGATGATCGATCACACTGGCGTAGGCCCAGCCGACGCGGACGAGTTCCTCGGCTGACTGGGGATAGCCAAGAGCATTTGCTGCGCTGGCCATGAGGCTGTTGAGACAGCCCAGCAGGAAATAGAGTTCAGCCTGGTCTCGCGGCCACAGGCGGCGGTCCAGCGCCGCATACATCCGGCTGCGGACGCGCCGCATTTCCAGGAATAGCGTGAACGGCTCGACGGTCATGTAGTCCCGGGATAGCTGGACCACATCAGCGCGGAGCTGTTCCAGGGTCATCTCGCCGATGTCGCGGCGTTCGGCCTGCTCGGCCTGCTCGGCGTGGTCGCTGCCTTCGTGCGCCGCCATGCGTACCTCACGTTCGATCCAGGAGCCACCGAGATCGGGCTCCTGTATCCAACGGTAAGTGACGCCCTGGAACGCGTACGCGGCGGCTGCGGCGTGCCCGGGCGGGAGACAGGCGGCATTGCCGAGGAGTTCGAGAACGGCACGCTGATCTTCACCGTCGGCGGGCAGGGCAAGCGCATGTGATGGCTGCACTGACAGCGGCGCCAACGGCGCAGGGGGGTAGTTGACGGCGGCGGGTGCGTTCTGGGTGTATTTGTCGAGGATGAGCAGGTCGGCTGGGGGGAGGTGGTCGCGGTCGTCCAGGTCGATGAGGTCGGTGACGGCGCAGCCGTACACGGCCGCGAGCAGGGCAAGCAGGTAGGGCGTGGGCCGGCGGCCGGAGGGCCCGGGGCCGTGGCCGGGCCAGTTCTCGTGCTCGCACAGGTGCGCTGCGGTCATGGCCGCGATGCCGCCCGGGTCGAGGCCGACCTCGCCGCTGTTGGCGTTGATGCGGGCCGCGGCGTCCTTGAGGCTCCATCCGTAGGCTTCGCGCCAGGCGGCGCGGGGCCGGAAGCGGTAGCGGCGGGCAAGCTCGGCCGCGATCTCCCGGTGGCCGAGGCCCATGGCTCGCATCTTCTCCCGCAGGGCGCGCTTTTCGGCCCGCACGCTTGTCTTGGCGTAGGCCACCATTCCTGCCTCTCATCGGGCCGGGCCGCGCGCTCGGCGGATTGGCACGGATTAACCACGTTCAACGGTAGCCGCCAGGACACGAGCGGCAACCCGTGTTTACGCAGGCGGCAACGCGTCCCCTATCGGACGGGAACCGGTCAGGCTAGCGAGGGCTGCTGGCGCAGGTCGGCGGTTATGGCCGGGCGGGAATCACACCTTCCCAGCACCGGGAGTGACGCGCCCGCCACCAGGCCGTCAGGCTGGGAACCCGGACCGCCGTCATTCCGAACGCGCCGAGTAAGGCAGGAATCCATGACCACTTTGTCACCCGGCCCCTCCGGCCTGCCCGTGCTGCCCGTGCCCGAGGTACCCGCCAGGGATCATCGTCAGGCCCGCAACGGTGCCGTAGCGTTCACCACGGGCCATCACTTCACCCTCGACGGGCAGGCTGACCCCGGAGCGCTCGGCGAAGCCGCCGCCGCCCCGCTGTCGGTGATCGTGCAGGTCACCAAGCGCTGCGACTTTAACTGCGGGTTCTGCTCGGAGACGCTGCAGATGGCTGACCCGACGCTGGACCAGCTTGACACCTTCCACGCCAGCCTGGCCGGGGTGCAGCGGGTGTTCCTGTCCGGCGGGGAGCCGCTGCTGCGCCGGGACCTGCCCGAGATCGTGGACATGTACTGCGACTTCATCGTCGGGCTGCCGACCAACGCGACCCGCGGCCTGGTCATGGCACCCCGGCTGGCCGGGAAGGTGGCGTTCGTCAACGTCGGCTTTGACGGGCCGCGGTCGACGTTCTCCCGGGTCCGCGGCGACTACGACAAGGCCATGACCGGGGTGCGGGCGTTCGGGGAGGCCGGGCTGCCGATCTCGCTGTCGGCGTGGTGCTCCGCTCCACCGTGCATGCCCTGCCGTACCTGTACCAGATCGCCGACGTGCTGGACGCGGGCAAGCTGAAGCTGATCCTTCCGCTGCGCAAGGGCAACGCGCTGGGCCTGCCGGAGCGGGAGTTCATCAGCGTGGACGAGGCGCACGAGGCGTTCGACCGGCTGACCGAGCTGCGGGCCACGCATGACTGGCGGCCGGCGGTGCGGATGACCCCGTGGACCCCGGACACCGAGGGGCACATGATCGTGATCGAGCCGAACGGCAACGCCCAGGCCTGGCCCGTCTATGATCAGCCGGATCTGTTCCTCAAGCTCGGCAACCTGCTGGAGGAGTCGGTCACCGCGATCTGGGACCGCTACCCGTACAAGGCAAACCACTATGCCAAATACCTCGGCCGCAGCATTTACACCGCCACCCGCAGCGGCCCCTGATGCGCACCTGCACCAATATGACCTGGCCCGATGACCCGTACCGGACCGGGCAGCAGCTCTACCGCAGGCCAGCCCCGAGGCTGGCCGCATTCACCACTGAGCGGACAGCCGCAGGCGGCCGGCCCGCACCTGCGGCGGTCGCCATCGTCTATCTGCCGCTGCACCGCACCCAGGCGATCAGCGTGACGGAGCAGACGCTGACGTTCGGGTTCCGCGCGGCGAGCACCGACGACGCGGCGGAGGCGCATGGCCTGGCCGCGGTGGCCGACCTGGACCTGATGCAGGCCCGCCGCCATGCCGCCGTCCTGGCCGGGCACCTGCTGGCCGGCGACCTGGCCGCCCTGCGGCAGGCCGGCGACGCGGCGGCGCTGCGGGGACTGGCAGCCGTCGAGCACGAATGGGCGGCCCGCGGAAAGGCGACGGGCAGGGCGGCGACGTTCGACTGCGGGCTCGACCTGCCAGGCTGCCCGCCGCTGGAGCGGGCCTGCCAGCAGGCAGGCATCGCCACCGGCCCCGGCGGCTCGTGGCCTGACACGGACCGGCCAGCAGGCCGGCAGACTGCGGCACGGGCGGTGGAGCGGGCGCTGATGATCGCGCTGGTCTGCGCCCGGCACCAGGGCCGCTATGACTGGACCGGAACGCTGAGCATCGGGCAGGTCATGGCCGCCACCACATGGGACTGCCTGCCGTTGCCCGGGGCGGCTACCCCCGGCGTGCTCGCCTCCCAGGGGGCGATAGACGGCCGCGCGGACGCGGCGCCCTCAGCAGCCTGCGGGAACCTGAAGTGATTGTCAGCAGCAATCTTGCCGGTTCCAGCCCGGTGCCCCGGTGCCCGCCCGGAACGCGCCTGGCGGCGGCCATCGACGTGGAGTGGTCCAAGAACTACCGGATCCGGGGCGGCAACGTGCCGTTCTGCTACTCGGTGGTCTGGCTGCCCCTGCCCGCCAGCGGCGCCAGCACCATCCCGGATACGATCCGGTTCTGGTACACCTCCGCCTACGTAGAAGACGCCAGCCAGTGCCCGGACCTAGTCGCCGGAGCGGACACCGCGCTGGCGTGCTTGATGGAGCACGCCAGCCTGATCGCCGGCCACCAGCTGTGCAGCGACCTGGCCGTCCTGGCCGCCGCCGCCGGTGCGCGGCCACCAGCGATCGCCGCCGCCGTCGCGTGGCGGCAACGGCGGCAGGAGCCCTCCGGCCAGCCGCGCTTCCTCGACACCCGCTATGACGCCGGGCACGTCCTGGCCTGCCAGTCCCGGCGGCTGGTCGACGTCTGCGCCGACTTGCGGCTCGATGTGACCCAGCCGGAACTGCGCGGCACCTCCATGACCGCGCTGCACCGCCGCTGGCTCGAACTCGGCGACACCACGGCGCGGGAGAAGATCACCGTGCTGAACCTGCGGCATTCGCTGTCCACCGCCATGGTCGCCGCCCGCGCCGCCGGGCTGGCGCACTGGCAGCCCGGCCTGAACGTCAACCGGGTCCTGGCCGGCGAGCTGGGCGATGCGTTCGGCTGGCTGGCTGGCTCACCCTGTCTTTACCGCGCTGCTGGGAGAAGCCGATGCTGCGTGATTGTGTCGTGCTCGCTGTCGAGGGCACCCATGCTTCGGGCAAGACCACCCTAACCCACGCTCTGGCGGCCTACTACCGCGAGCGCGGCATCCACGTCGCCACGGTCGAGGAGCCGGCCCGGCACAGCCCGTTCATCGAGGAAATCGTCGTGCACGGCAAGGGCGAGTTCGACCTGGAGACCGAGGTTGACCTGTTCGCCGCGCAGCTGTCGGCGCAGCTGCGCGCGGCCCGCCAGCACACGATGATCATCGCGGACAAGACCATCGCGAACGTGATGGCCTACGCCTGGCTGGTGCTGCAGACCCCGCCCGGCAGCCGCGAGGCCGCCGTGCTGGACGCGATGAAAGCGTTCTGCGAAGCCTGGGCACCGGCCTACGACGCGGTGTTCTACTGCTGCGACCGGTTCGCCCAGCATCAGGCCGGCGACCCGTACCGGTCCAAGGTCCTGGACCTGCAGTCCGCCGCTGACCGGGTCGTCCGCTCGACGTGCGCCACCGTCGGGCAGCGCGTCATCGACATCCCGCCCAACATGACTACCGCCGAGCGGGTCAGATGGATCGCCGCCCGCGTCACCAAGCTCGGCATCACCAGGGACACCCCGGCTGCTTCATGAGCTCCGGCTAGCCTGCTGACCTCAGATGCTGATTCACCGGCCTGCCGGTGGAGTTGCGCTCTATCCCGGTGCCGGGCGATCAGCACAGGGATGTAATCGCCTGCATGCCCGCGATAGCGGATAGCCACGATCCGCGCGGCCACGAGGGGCTAGCTGATGCCGCAGCGCTGGGCTAGTCCCCGGAGTTCCGGGCTGGTCCGGCCGGTGATGAGCAGTCCCGGATCATGTCGCGGATGGCCGGCCGGGTGTGGATCTCCTGGGGCGCTGAGTGCTCGGCGGCGAGCAGCGCCTGGATGCAGTCGTCGCGCTTGCCCCACATCGAGTATGCGCGGGCGGTGTCGGTCCAGTACCGGGCGCGGCGCTCAGTAGTGGGCAGGCTTGGGGGTGCGATCTGGGCTGCGGCGGCTAGGTGTCGGCTAGCGCCCCCGCAAGTCCGGCGCGTAGCTCGCCCGGGGAAATGCCGGAGGGGCCGGGGGCGAGGCCGAGCATGGCGTCACGCACCCGGGTGATGAGGAGATCTCCCACCCTGGTCTCGCGGGATGAGGACGCGGGAGGGGGATCAGCGACCCGGATGCTGATGGCCCCGGCTGCGGTCAGGGCCAGGTTTGCCAGGAGCTGACGCCGCCGCACCCCACCACCCCCTCGTCCGGGCTCAGCCACACCAGCCGTCGAGGGAGAAGGATGCTCCTCGCGTAATTGCGGCCAGCGCTGCGGCGGTGTAGGGCACGGTGTTCACCGGCGGGCGGGCTGGATCGACCCAGTACAGCCCTGCGCACTTGTGCGGTTCTCGGTTGACTGGCTCGCCCTCCCAGCGGGTGGTGGTGAAGAAGAAGCCGATGCGCGCCTGGCCCAGAGGGTTGCGGTGATGAATGACGTGGCTGAAGGCCAGGTCGGCAGGATCGATGAGCACGCCGGTTTCCTCACGCGCTTCGCGGATCACGCCCCGGACCACGGATTCCTCTGCTTCCAGATGGCCAGAGGGCGAAGCGCGCGGGTTCGCAGAATCCTGCACGTGTCGGCATACGAACCCGCGCGCGAATGCCGATCTTGACACCGACGGTCGCTCGGGTTCCCAGGCATCCATGGTGACTAGATCGTCCGATGCCGCATCGGACAGCCTGACTTGAGTCTCTGCGGCATGACCGGCCGCTACTGCTGATCCCCTGTCGGCGGCCATCCAGATCTGCCCGCTGGCGGCCCGGTGCCTGGAGACAGGCACGCCGGGTGCGGGGAGCGGCCTGAGCAAACGGGCCGGTCGATAAGACCGGACCCGCGCCCCAGGCCGACTTCACCGTCGACTACGCGGTCACCTTGTGCCGCGTCTACGTGTTCTTCGTGCTCGAGATCGGCACCCGCCATGTCCATGTGCTGGGCGTGACCGCGCACCCGGACGGCGCGTGGACAGTTCAGCAGGCCCGGAACCTGCTGATGGACTTGGGGGAGCGGGCCGCCGGGTTGCGGTTCCTGATCGGGGACCGGGCCGGGCAGTTCACCGAGGCGTTCGACGCGGTGCTGGCTGCTGCCGGGATCGAGATGGTGAAGATCCCGCCGCGCAGCCCGACAGCGAACGCCTATGCCTTATCAGGTGGATGCGCACAGTCCGGGCCGGGTGCACCGATCGGATGCTGATCGCCGGGCCGCGGCACCTGCGGGCGGTGCTGGATCACTACGTCGCGCACTATAACCGGCATCGTCCGCACCGGGCCAGGAACCTGCGACCGCCGGACACAAGCGACGTCGCCACAGCCCCTGTCACGGACCTGGCCGCGGCGCGGATACGACGCCGCGATGTCCTCGGCGGCCTGATCCACGAGTGCGAGCGAGCCGCATGAAGGTCACCGGGCCAGCTTTAAAGTCGCAGGTCACAGACGAGGACCATGTTTTAGTACCCCACAAGGGGCCGATCTTCAACTTTCGATCGCTGATCACTACTTCTACTGGCAGTCAACCTCTATGCTGCTCGTGACGCCTTTGGTCACGGTGACTGGTCCCGAGGCCGGGCAGTCTGCAGCGCCTCCTCCGTACTGCGGACTCCGCCCTGTGACGGTGTACGTACCCACGGCTGCGGTTACCGAGAACCGGCCGTTGGCACCTACGGCAATGGAGAACCTCGTCCCGTTCGACCCATGGAGGGTGATTTGTCCGGCTAGGGCTCGCGGGCCTGTGCCGGGAGGTCCACCCACAGCCTGGAACGTGCCGGTCAGAGTCCCCGTCGGACCTGAGGGGCCTGTGGGCGATGAACAGCTGGCTAGCGTCATCCCGGCAGCCATGACTGCGAGCAAGATCAGCGAGACTCGACGCACGGTATCCCTTCGTTCACACGTGCTTGCACGTACTCTGTACAGGCCGCTGGCGTGGCCTGCTGGTCAGTCGTTTCGGGCGACTTCGGGCCCGGTGATGCGGGCCAGCAGCGGGAAGGTGGCCGCGATGATGCCAAGGGAGACCACGATCCCGCCTGCGGTGAGCAGGTAGTACGCCGCGCCGGGGGCGACCATCGGGTGCTGCTGGGCCTCGGAGGCGAACATCGCGGCGCCGGCGAAGCCGGCGCCGACCGCGACGGCGGCGGCGAAGAGCAGCGGGACGGCGCCCTCCAGCGCCACGACGCGTCGCAGCGTGGCGAGCCGGGCGCCGGTGAGCCGCAGCAGGCTGAACGGCCGCTTGCGGTCAGCGAGCCCGCCCGCGATTCCCGCGGCGAGCGTGCAGCCGGCGATCGGGAGGCTGACCAGGATCACCACGTTCGCGAGCTGCTGGTAGTCGTTGTCCTTGGAATTGTGCTGCGCGATGATGTCGCCGATGGTGAACGGCGTGCCGGCGCCGGGGTAGGCATGCGCGTTCTCAAGCAGTGTCCTGGCCTGCTCGACCGCCGACGTGTTGCCGTTTGTCCCGACGTTGATGCCGTCCGCGCCGAGGGTGGCAAGCCGCGAGGCGGAGACGTTCGCGGCTGGCCAGGTGATCCCCGTGGTGTTCACGCCGAACAGGGGGCCGTTGATGCCGAACCCGCCCTCCGGGAACGCCGCCGCTGCCGCGCCGGCCGGGCAGCGGCCAAGGGCGGCAACGGCCGCGAGCTGCGCGCAGGAGACCACGCCGGCCGGAACCGGGCCTTGCGGGGCGAGCGGGCCGGTGCCGAGCAGCGACCCGGGGACGGTCAGTCCCGGGTCCGCGCGGACCACGACCACCCCCTGGACGCCGTGAATCCCCTGCAGCCGTGCCACGAGCGGCGCGATGGACGCAGCTTGTCCGGGGCTCCCCTGGGACGCGGAGCCAGGCTGCTGCTGGGCAGCCAACTGGTCCGTCACTACGTTCGCTTCCGCTGCGGTGCCCCACCGGGTGAGGTTCTTGGCGTCCTGCGTGGTGATGGCGACCTCGGCCACGGTGGTGATGAACAGGGCAAGCACCAGGCCGCTGACGGCGCGGAAGGCGGCACTCGGGTTGTCGGCGAGGCGGCGCGCGGCGATCAGCGTGCTGGGGCGGCTGGTCCACCGGGCCATGCCCCGGGCGGCGGCCATGGTGAGCCACGGGCCCGCGATGAACAGGCCGATCAGGATGAGCGCGAAGCTGGACGTGAACGCCTGGATCTGTCCGCTGATGGAGGCTGGGTGGCCGTGGACGGTCCAGAAGCCGAGCTCGGCGAGGCCGGCCAGCAGCGGCACTGTGCGCCAGGCGCGCGGCGGCTTCGGCGTCGCCCGGCGGGCGACGCCGAGCGGGGAGATCTGCACCCGGCGCAGCGCAAGCCGGGCGGCCACGGCGGCGAAGACGGGCACGCCGACCGCGACTGCGAGGATGTCCGGCAGGCTGAGCGACAGTTCGGCAGGGAAGAACGGCTGGCCGATCAGCGGGATACGCGCGACCGGGATCCGGAGCAGGAAGAAGACCCCGAAGCCGGCCGCGACCCCGCCGATCCCGGCCACGGCCGACTCGGTGGCGGCGATCAGGGAGACCTGCCTGCGGGTCGCGCCGGTCAGGCGCATCGCCGCGAACCGTTCCTCCCGGCGGGCGGCCGACAGCCGGGTCGCGGTGGCGATGAAGATCAGCACCGGGGCCAGGATGGCCAGCGCCACAACCGACAGGATGAGGTCAATGGCGCTCTTCCCGCCGGGCGCGTTGGGCGCGGTATAGTTCAGCCCCTTGGGGTTCAGCACGTCGCCGCCCCCAGGGACCTTCGCGGGGATCGACGTCACCTGCACGGTGTTCGGAGTTTGCGCGAGCTGCGCGGGGGTGCGCCCGACGATGATGACCAGCGAGTCCGGCGACGGCAGCGCGGCGTCGCCGATCGTGCCGACGAGGCGGCCGGGGTAGCGGCCGGCGAGCTGGTCCGCCGGGGTGGACCGCAGCAGCGCGGCCAGCGCGGGCGAGGCGTAATACTGGCCCGGCGCCGGGTCGCGGGGGATGCCCGGCGGCACCGGGGACGAGGCGCCGGTGGCGGCCACGTCGAAGCGGTTGACCTGCTGGCCGTCGAAGACGTCGCCGCTGGGATGCCACCACAGCGGGGCGACGCCCGCGTTCGCCGGGCCCGCGGGGACGGACGCGGTGCCGGTCAGGAACCAGGCGTGGCGGTTGTTCCAGGTGACGGTCGCGTTGGTCGCGGCCACGGCGGTCAGCAGCAGGCCGACGCCGAGGCCGACCGCGACGGCCAGGACGACCAGCCGGGTGATCGCCTCGCGGCCGCCGCTGATCACCAGCCGCAGCCCGAGCCCGATCACGGCCGGGTCCCGGTGAGCGTGGCGACCGTGCCGTCGCGGACGATGACCTCGCGGTCGGCGTAGGCGGCGACCCGGGCGTCGTGGGTGACCAGGACCACGGTGGTGCCGTGCTCGCGGGCGGCGGCGGTGAGCAGGTCCATCACCAGCTCGCCGGACACCGAGTCGAGCGCGCCGGTCGGCTCGTCGGCGAACAGCACCTCGGGACCGGCGACCAGGCCGCGCGCCAGCGCGACCCGCTGCGCCTGCCCGCCCGACAGTTCCCCGGACCTGCGCTGCTCAAGCCCGCCCAGGCCGAGCGTGGGAAACCACTTCCTGGCCGCCGTCATCGCCGGGCCGCGGCGGGTGCCGGACAGCAGCAGCGGCAGCGCGACGTTCTCCTCGGCGGTCAGCTCGGGGACGAGCTGGCCGGACTGGAACACGAACCCGAACCGGTCCAGGCGCAGCGCGCTGCGCCGGTCGTCGCTGAGGGTGTCAAGCCGCTGCCCGCTGAACCACACTTCGCCCGCCTCGGGCACCAGGATGCCGGCCAGGCAGTGCAGCAGGGTGGACTTGCCTGAGCCGCTCGGCCCCATGACCGCGACGATCTCGCCCTTCCGGACGCCGAGCGACGCGCCGCGCAGCGCCGGCGTGCTGCCGAACGAGAGGGACAGGTCCCGTGCCTCGATGATCTTCGTAATGGTCACGGTCGCACCGCTCGCTTGAGCAGGTCCAGCCGGGCCGCTGTGTGGTCGATCCATCGCAGGTCAGCCTCCAGTCGGTAGAGCGCGTGGTCGGCGAGCAGCATGTCGAGGGCGCTGCCGCGCTGCTTCAGGTCGGTGAGCTCGCGCATCCGCTGCAGGTGGGCGGCCCGCTGGGCGTCCAGGTAGCCGTCGGCCGGCCGGTCGAGCATCAGGGCGAGCACCACCTTGGCGAACAGCTCGCTGGTCAGGTCCGGTTCCGGCGGGGCCGGCTCGGCCAGCCACCGCTCCACCTCAGCCATGCCCGTCTCGGTGATGACGTACCGCCGGCGCTCGGGGCCGGCCCCCTGCTCGACGGGCCCGGGAACCGCCTTCCCGTCCCTGGCCAGCCGGGACAGGGTCGCGTACACCTGGCTGTAGCGCAGCGGCCGACCCTGGCCGAAGTAGGCGTCGTAGTCCCGTTTCAGGTCATACCCGTGGCTCGGCCCCCGCTCAAGCAGGCCGAGCAGCGTCAGCGGAACACTCATAACCGAGAGAATACCATAAGAGTATTCTCTCAGAGAGTAGTAGTTTCAGATGCCGGGTCCGAGCCAGTTTCCTGAGGTGCAATCCGGCCGCGCTGGTGGCAGAGCCGTTCCCGTTGCCCTCCCGGGCCTGGTCATCTGCGGGCTGAGGCGGGGTTACGCGCGGCGGGTCCTGGGCGCACGGAGGCTCCGGGGCGGAAGCCCGCGCCGGCGTGTACCGGGGACCACGGAGCTTCGGTGCCCCTGTGCGGCGGAGAATCTGCAGGGTCAGCGTCCAGTACCGGAGGAAAGCCATGTGGGATCAGGTCGGCCGACTGTATGCCTATCACGGGGATGTCCCTGCCGAGGTGCGGCTGCTGAAGCTGACGGAGGAGGTCGGCGAGGTAGCAGATGCGTTCATCGGCATGCACGGGCTGAACGGCAGGAAGGGAGTTTGCCGTACTCGAGATGACCTGCTTGCCGAGCTCGCCGACGTGATCATCACCGCAGCCGTGGCGATGAGCGGCGTCACCGGGGACGTGGACGAGGCCCGCAGCCACCTTGAGCGGCGCCTGGCCGCAGTTACCGAGCGGGCCGGACTCTGACCTGCACACGCACGCCGGGGCAACACTGCGCTCTTACCTGGGGATGACCGACCGCCGGCCGGGGTGGGCGGCATGGACGTAGTTGATGGCGGTGCTCTCAGTGACGCCGAAGACGCGGACCAGGTGCACCGGGTCAGCGGTGTGGCGGGCCTCGTCCAGGATACGGTCCTGCCGCAGCCGGGCCGGGCGGGCGCCGAGCGGTTCGAACATGGTCCAGATCATGGTGGGGCTGACCGGGCTGGTGTCGGCGGCGGTCTGCTGGCTGACCAGCAGGTGCGGGTTGCGGCTGCCGGGCCAGTGCTGATGCCGGTGACGTAGCCACTTGCTGGCCAGGGCGGCGGTGACCTCATCGAGGTAGACGATGCGGTGCCGGTAACCCCGGCGGATGATCAGCTTGCCTGTGGCCAGGTCGAGGTCAGCTGCCTGAAGGTGGATAAGGTCGGCCTCGGTCACGGCGTGGATGGCGACCAGGGCGACGGCGAGCCGGGCCGCCGGGCCGCCGGGCCGCCGGCGCGGTTCAGGAGGTCGGCGACGCGGTCGGCGGGCAGCGGCTGCGGCAGCCGGGCGGGGGCGGGCAGGGAGATGCCCCGGGTTGGGTCGCGGAAGATGACCCGTTCCTGGCGCAGCGCCCGGAACAGAGAGCGCAGCGCGACGATGCGGTGCTGGATCACCGGGCCGTGCCGGGCATCGACCGCGTTCCAGGATGTCCTGGCGGGTCACCTCGCGCAGCGAGGCGTAGCGGGCTGCCCAGCCGGTGAGCACGGGCAGCAGGTAGGCGAGGTAGTTCCGGATGGTCTTGTAGGCCAGCGCGGGATGCTCCACCCGGCCCTGGCCGCGGACGACCAGCGTCCAGATACCGGCCTCGCGTCCGATCTGCCCGGGCAGGGATGCCAGCAGCCGGTGCACGGCGTGCTGGCGGGGCTCGGCCTGCCGCCCGGGATCGGGGATGAGCATGTCCCGCGCCTTGAGGAAAGTCAGCACGCGCCGGACCTGCACGCCGGACCGCAGGCCGGCCAGGGCGCGGACGTCGGCCTCGTGGAACGGCGCGTCGGCACCGAGCCAGGCCACCAGGATCCGCAGCGCCCGGGCCGATTTCCCGGCGGCCTCGTCGCCTGGTGCGGGCTGCGCCCGGCTGAAGTCATCCAGCAGCCGCTGCGCGGCCCCGGTCAGCGACGGCAGGCTTACAGAGTCGAGGACTGAGCGCCAGTCGCGGCGCACGGTGAACAGCACCTGCTGGGCCGGGTCGATGCAGTGCGGCGACATCTCTGACGCGACCTGCGGCTCGCCGGCGCACGTCCACCGGGCAGATCCTCGTGGCATGCCCGCACCCGGAAGAGCGAACCATAGCTGCACCCAGGGCTGGTGAACGACGGCTGGACCGTGCTCGCGGATGTGGACCAGGCAGGCTCGGCAGTTCCCGCCGCGAAGAGGGACATCGGCCTGGCCGCAGCGCTGGCAGGTGCCGGGCTGGTAACCGCCGGAGGCCTCCCACTGCTGGCACGCCTCGCACCGGCGGCGGGTGCCCCAAGCCCCGCAGGTCTGGCAGCTGCGCGGCCCCGGGCCGACCCGGTGCTGGCTCCCCCGCGGACCCGGCACCCGGTCGCAAGCCGCGTCCAGCAAGCCCGTGCGGCGCAAGATCTCCGCGGCGGCACCGGAAAACCGGGGCAGGACGTCGAGCACGGCGTCATCGACGAGCAGCTTCCCGTCAGCCTCCCGCACGGCCAGAGCCAGGCGAAGCACCGCGCTCATGGTCAGCTGCCACCACTGCCCGTACTCATGCTCGGCCGCGTAAGCCGCCAGCAGTGGTTCCGCCTGATCCCAGCCGGCCAGGACGCGGTCGCGGATCTTGCGGGCGTCCCCCACCGTGAGCACCCGGCGGGCCTCGAAAAGCGGCAGTTGCCCGGCCATCACCGGCGGGCAGAACCGCGGATCGTCGAGTACCTCGGCAGGAATTTGCGCGCGAGCCCACGGCGGCGGGTGGAACCGGCCGTCCGAGCGTGCCCGATAGCTGCCGAACTGCGTCCGGTGCGGCAGCCGCAGTCCAGGCAGGATGAACGCCAGCTGGACCGGCCGCGGTGTCGGCGCGGGGCTGAAGTACCAGGCGGCGTCGGACTGCTGGATCTCCGTGATGCACGGCGGGCACAGCCCGTCGGCGTTGACCAGCCAGGCCCGGCCGCAGCGCCGGCAGGCACCCGGCTGGTGGTACTTCTTCGACCGCCACTGGTGGCACGGCGAGCAGTACGGCGGCTGCGCCAGCAGGCCCCAGCCCAGGCACCCCTGGCACTGCCCGGTGCGCGGACGGGCCTTGCCCACGTCAGTTTGGCGGCAGCGAGCGCGGCCCGCCGCCCCGCCGCGGCCGGGGCCGGTCACCCGCCCCGTGCTCGTCTTTCCCGCCGCCCGCAGCCACATGACGCTCCTCGGGTGCGGCACCGGCCAGCGGCTCGGCCTCCAGCAGGTCAGCGACCGTGCAGCCGAGCGCCGCGCAGATCTTGTCCAGGTCATCCAGCCGGACCGAGACCGGCTTGCCGCTCCACAGCGCCGACACCTTGCTCAGCGACGGCTCGAACCCCACCTGCCGGAACGCGGCAAGCAGGTCCGAGGGCCGCCAGATGTCGTTGCGGGCCGCCGCCCAGCGCAGGTTCCACTTCACCGCAGCCTCCCGGTATCGACCGCCAGCCGCTGCATTGCGCGGCCCGCTGCTTCCAGGCTGGCCCGCTCCGGGTCGCCCTGGGCGGACAAGATGTAGCGGACCGTGGTGGTGGTCCAGTCATGGCCGAGGATCTTCTGCACCTCCCACAGCGCGGTGCCCGCCTCGTAGTAGTGCGTGGCGCAGGCATGGCGCAGCAGATGGGGATACAGTTCGGTCACCGGCCCGGTCAGGTACAGATCGCCCGCCCGGGCCAGCGCCCTGCGGAACGTCGACGGCGTCACCGCCGGGGCGACCGGCGCGTTCAGTGCCGCGATGTTCCCCGGCAGCCGCTCCGACGGCCACACTGGTGCCTCGGGATGCTCCGGGTCGTCGCTGAACCCGCCGCGGATCTCCTCCACGTACCACCACAGCAGTTCGCGGCCCTCGGCGAACATGAACGCCTCCCGCAGCCGCGGCCCGGACCCGCGCGCCCCTTTCCCGCGGACCAGGAACCGGCCAAACTGACCGGACTCCCAGTTCAGGTCCTTGATCCTCATCCCGCACAATTCGGCGGCCCGCACCCCGGTGATATAGACGATCTTCGCCATCGCGTAGTCCCGGCAGGCGACCAGTTCCTTGCGCGCACCCGGCAGTTCCGCCCGCCAGGCGGCGAAGAACTCCCGCAGCGCCCGTCTCGACGGCGGCACCCGCAGCCCGAAATCGCCCCGGTGCGCCGGCCGGTTGAACGGGTCGACCGGCGACTCCACCGCGCACCCGAACCGGCGGGCGACCTCCCCGGCATACCGCTGCTCCAGGAACGCGAAATACCCGTCGATCCGGTTCAGCTTCTGCCGCACCGTCGCTCCGGCCCGCTTGCCCGGACCCGCGAAGTACTGGTCGACGTGGCGGGGCGTCAGCCGCCACGGCACCAGCCCGTAAAGCTCGCACACCTCGATCAGCGGGCGGGTCAACCTCGCCAGCGTCGACGGCGCCAGCCCGGCCACATCCCGCGCCCACTGATACTCCGCCAGCGTGTCCGCGAAGAACCGCTCCTCTTCCTCATCATCCGACGCCACCTGCGCGGCCCGCTGCTGCCGCCCGAACGTCACCACGTCAGCCAGCCCCGGCTCGCCCGCCAAGGCGACGGGTGCCTGCTCGCCGATGACGACGGGGGGAGGTGGGGGCGCTAGCGACAGCACGCGAGTCCTGGAATCCGGTACGGACAACGACAATACAGGAGTAACTCACGGATCTCGCTAGAACATCCAGGAATCCTGGACGATCAAGATAGGCGTGATCCACCGGTCCCTGTCAGGCACGATGCGGAATCGTTCAGCAGGTCACAGTCGGCGAACCCGCGCGTACTCCAGTTGGGCACAGCTGGCCGTCGGCGTAGCCAGTGCCTGAGCGTTCGAGCAGGAGGATCATTCCATCAGGACGCTGCAAGAGGACATAGATGTCGACGATGCTGCGGTAGCGATCCGATACAAGTGCCCGTTCCGGTTCGCCGTCGGCCGCTTGAGTCGCGTGGAGGTCGCGATTGCCTTTCACAGTCGCAGAGCGTAATGCCATAGCTAGGCAGGCCATGCTCATGGCGTGTGCAGAGCCGGTATGCGTCCTGGCATCGAGGTGGCCTTGGGCGCGGATGAGCCGTTCTGCGCCGCGCTGTAGCCTCGGCACGGCTTAGGCGCGCAGGCTCTGGCCGTTGCCTTGCCCGTATTTCCGGGAGTGGCCATGCCGCATCCGCTGGATTGGGAGGCGCAGCCGGAATGGGCTTGATTGACCCTCGGCACCGACCACCAGGACGAGGTGGCTGACTGAGCTAGGCGGCTGGCATGCCGATGCGGCGGGCGAATCCTGGCAGCCCGGTGAGGGCGTGGCGGCGGTCGGCTCGGAGGAGGTCTCCGGTTATCTGGTGAACGGGGGGACGGTAGCGGACCTCGGCGGGGGCGGCGCGCTCGGCGGACAGCAGTGCGCGGAAGCAGGGCTCGGGTTTGCCCCACTGATGGTAGGCGCGGGCTACGTCGATCCAGTACCGTCCTTGCCGTTCCGCAGTGGGGATGGTGGCCGGGCGGAGTGTCTTGGCGTGCTCGATGGCGGTCCCGCTGTCGCCGAGGACCTGGGCGATGCTGACCTGGTAGAGAGCGACGTTGGCGGGGCCGAACGGGGTGAACCGGTGGTTGGCGTCGGGTGCCAGGCGGGATGCGGTGGCCTGTGCCTCGCCGATGAGCTCGGTGGCGGCGGCCCGGCTGCCGTCGACCGCGGCGGTGTAGGCGGCGACTTCGAGCAGCGTGCCATACATCGACAGCTGGCCGGGGGAGGCGTGGCCGCGGGGCTCGATGTCACGGGCGGCGGAGATGAGCAGGTCGCGTGCCCTTGCCCGGCGGCCGGTGCGGCGCATCACGGTAGCGAGGGCGCGGCGTGCGTCGGCGAGGGTGAGCGGGTCACCGCCGGCCTGGGCGGCCTGGAGCGCCCGGTCGGCCACGGTCCAGGCGAGCGGGTCGTCGTTGAGCTTGATCATGAGGTTGGCGGCGGCGATGTAAGCGTCGGCGAGCAACGTGCTGGCTGCGGCGCGCTCATCGCCATCCGCCCAGTCGCGGGTGGCGGTGGCGGTCGCGATCAGGCGGGGAAGGCTGGATGTCAGGCGGTCATAGCGCGCGGCCTGGAAGTCCCCGCGTGCGCGGATGGTGGCGGCGCGCAGAGCGGGCACCGGAACAGGCGGAGCGGTTCCGCCGCGGTAGAGCAGGTCCTGGAGGCCGCCTGCCGGATCTGCCGGGCTATGGGCTCCGGTGGCTCCTGGCCGGCTGAGCGCGGCTGCGCCAGCAAGCCCAGCAGCCGCTGCCAGCAGTTCGCGGCGTCGCACTGGGTCCTCACCGTCCTCGCTCAGGAATTCACGATCCACCCTAGGGTCACCGGCCCCGGCGGGCCGTTCTTTGCGTCCGGTCAGGGCGTGTCGCCCGGTCGGCTGGCTGTCTTGGGGGGCGAGGCCGAACGCCTGCGGGCGGATCGCGAGTATCCCGGCGAGGCGGCGCAGCAGGGTGATGTCGGTGAGCGGCTGGACGCCGCGTTCGTAACGAGAGATCTGCGAGGCCGAGTAGCCGCAGCGGCGGCCGAGGTCGGCAAGTGTCAGGCCCGCGGCCAGCCGGGCGGCACGCACGATGGCGCCCGCATCGTGGGCCGTCCGGGCGCTGGCCGCAGCCTGCGGCGCGGCCAGGGAGGTGTTCGGTTTCATCGGCTGCTCCGCATGGGCGTTCCCCTGTGACCGTAACCGCGTTTGGCGGTGAGTGCACGAGCGCTTGCAGGATGTGCAAGCCGTTGCCGAGCCCTGCCAGCAGGCTTCTGCGCGCCGCCCCTCTGGGTGCCTCCTGGAAGCGGGCACTCCCGGAGGAGGACAAAGATGAACGTTCAGGAGTTCGGAGCCGGCCAGGAAGCCAGCCCAGCCGAGATGGCCCGCTCCGGCCTGCTGCTGATGGGCGAGGGAGCGCAGGTCAGCGCGCACGCGATATTCGTGCCTGCTGACGCTCAGGGCGTGGCGCGGCGGGTCGAGATCGGGCCGGGCTGCCGGGTGGCAGCGTACGCGGTGATCTGCGGCGGCACGGTGCTGCGGGAGGCGGCCGCCATTGAAGAGCACACCCTGGTAGGCAAGCCTGAGCGCGGCTACGCGGTCGGGCATGTCTACCCGGGCGCAGGTGCCGGCACCGTCATCGGCGCGGGTGTGGTCATCCGCTCCGGAGCCGTGGTCTACGCGGGCGCCGAGATCGCCGATGACGCCGTAGTCGGCCATCACACGCTGCTCCGCTCGTTCGTCACCGTCGGCGCGGGCACTCAGCTTGGCCACCATCTGACCGTGGAGCGGATGAGCAGCCTCGGCGCGTCGGTGCGCTGCTCGCCGGGCAGCCACCTCACCAGCTCCTGCGTGCTGGCCGACCGGGTATTCCTGGGTGCCGGCGTGCGCACGGTCAACGACCGGGAACTCATCTGGCGTGACCCCGGCCGGCAGCCGGAGCTGTGCCCGCCGCGCTTTGAGACCGGCGCCCGGGTCGGCTCAGGATCGGTGATTCTTGCCGGGGTCACCATCGGCGCGGGCGCGCTGGTGGGGGCAGGGTCGGTGGTGACCCGCGACATTCCCCCCGGATCGGTGGCCTACGGCGTGCCCGCCCGGGTACGCCGCCCGCGGGGGCAGAAGGAAGCGGCGTCATGACCAGCGCCGCGGCCAGCGCGGCCAGGTGGCTGGAGCCGTTGCTGCCCGGTGTTCCCGGGCTCACGGATCTGGACGCACCGCGGCTGCACCGGTTCGAGGAAGCCCTGGCCGGGCAGCTGACCGCACATCCGGCCGGGCCGGGGGTCGAATCACGGCTGCGCAGCCAGCGGCTGGCGCGGATCCGCCGCGAACTCGCCGCCGCCGGGCATCTGGCGCTGGCCGTGCCCGCCCGTGACGGCGGGGCCGGCTGCCCGGCGGTGGTCCAGGCGCTGATGCAGTTCATCTACGGGTATCACGACGCCGACCTGCGGGATGCGACCGGCCTTGGTCACGGGCGCCTGATCGCCCGCCACGCATCCCCGCCAGCACGCGACCGGTGGCTGCCCCGGCTGCTAGCCGGAGACCTGCCAGGAATCGCGATCACCGAGCCGCACGGCGGCAGCCAGGTCCACGCCACAGCCACCGCCGCCACCCCGCACCGCGATGGCAGATGGCGCCTGTCTGGCACGAAGACATGGATCAGCCGCCTGGAGGAAGCCGCCGTGTTCATCGTGTTCTTCACCGACCCGGCCGGGCGCCTGACCGTCGGCCTCGTCGACGCTGCGGCCGGCGGCCTGGACCGCCGGGCAGTACGCCCATCCGGGCTGGCCGGCTGGTCATGGGGAGAACTCCGGCTGCACGAGGTACCGCTGCACCCCCGCGACGTGCTCGGCCGCCCGGGCCAGGGCATGGAACTGCTGCGCGAGCACTTCGCCCACTACCGGCCGCTGGTCGCCGCCACGGCGCTCGGCGCCGCCGCCGCGGTCAGCGACCATGTCGCAGCGCACCTGTGCGCCCGCCGGTCAGCCGGCCTCATCGCAGACCTGCGGGACAACGCCCTGATCACGGTCGGCCGCTCGTACGCGCAGATCAACGCTGCCCTGCTCGCCGTTCTCACCGCGCAGCGGCTATCCGAGGCCGGTGACCAGCTGGCCGCCCTGTGGGGCTGCGCCATCAAAGCGCACGCCGTCGATGCCGCCCATGCAGCAGCATCTGAACTCGCGCTGCTGACCGGGGCAGCCGGGTTCACGGCAGGATCGCCGCTGGCGAAAGCCCTCGGCGACCTGAGCGCCCTGCTGTACGCCGACGGCATCCATGACAGCCTCTACAGGGCAGCAGGCCGCGCGCTGACCGCCACCGGCCCGGCAGTGCCCGCCATGATTCCGCTGCCCCGGACATCACGCGAGGTGCACAATCGGCTACATGCCTGACCCGTGGGGGCGTTTCACCAGCCCCGGTGAGCTCGCCGCCACCTTCGGGCACTTCGCGGCCCGCCGCTGCGGAACCTACGCGCCCCTGTACTCGCGGATCGGCGCGGCCATCGCCGACGATCCCGCCATGCTGGCCATCGCGGCCAGCGCGGCCCCCGGGCAAAGCCCCCCGGACCTGATGCTCGCCGCAGCGCACTACCTGCTCGCCCGCGAGCCCGCTCATCCCCTGGCCTGCTACTACCCGACCCTCACCCCGCAACCCGCCACCGGGGACCCAGCCTGGGTGTTCCGCGAGTTCTGCATGGAACGACGTGACCAGCTCACCGCCCTGGTATCCACCCGCCGGGTGCAGACCAACGAGGTCCGCCGGTGCTGCTACCTGCTGCCCGCGGTCATGCTCGCCGCGCAACTGGCCGGCCGGCCGCTCGCACTGATCGAGACCGGCACGAGCGCCGGGCTGAACCTCGCCATGGACCATTACGCCTACGACTACGGCACTGGCACCATGATCGGCGACCCCGCCTCGCCGCTGACCTTGCGATGCCGCCTGGACGGTACCCGCCGCCCGCCGCTGAGCCTGCCCATCCCGCAGGTCGGGTGGCGGGCCGGGATCGACCTGCATCCGCTCGACCCCGCCAGCCCAGACGACGCAGCCTGGCTGCGGGCGCTGGTGTGGGCCGACCACCCCGGACGCGCCGCTCTCCTCGCCGCCGCGCTGACAGCAGCAGCCACCCGCCCGCCCGTCCCGCTGCACGCCGGGGACGCCGCCGAGCGGCTCCCGGCAGTAGTAGCGTCTGCTCCCGCGAGCATGACGGTCTGCCTGTTCCACACCGCGTTCCTCGCCCACCTGCCCCCGCTCGACCGGGAACGCTTCGAGCACCTGGTGGCCGTCCTGTCCACGGCCAGGCTCATCTACTGGGTACAAGCCGAACCCCGCCACGACCCGGCCGAGCCGCGCCTCCGGCTGACAGCATGCGAAGACGGCCGCATCACCGGGCAATGGCCGCTCGCGCGCTACCACCCGCACGGCGAATGGCTGGAATGGGCCGACGCTGGCATGCCCGCGGCAGCATGACTCAGCCGACCGGGCTGCCAGCTTCCAGCGACGCCACCGTCCCGCTGGCCAGCGCTTCCAGGCACGCAGCAATCCGGCGGCCGACCAGCGGCGTCACCCGCTGCCCCACGGCAGCCGGGCACACGAATTCAAACCCGGCAAGCTCACCGTCCTGCACGGTGATGCCGCCGATCTCGGCCGGGGCGAGCACGCCACCGTCATACACCACGACCAGGCCTTCCGGACGCTCCGGCCGGGACGGCACCCAGTCCACCGCCAGGACCCGCCCCACCGGACGATCCAGCCCCAGTTCCTCGGCCACCTCCCGCCGGCACGCGGCATGCGGAGACTCCTCCGCCTCCACCGCCCCGCCCGGCAGGTCCCAGGTATCCCGGTACACCGGGTCAACTAGCAGCACCCCGCCAGCGCCGTCACGGAACAACGCGCCCGCCGCCATCCGCTTACGCGCCAGCGACGCCACGTACTCATCGGCTGGCAACATCCCCGCCCCGGCATCATTCACCCGTGTGACAGTATCCGGAAGATCCGCGCCCTGCAGGCCCTATCGCATGCCGGTCCCGCCACGGGGATTGCCGGCGCCTGGCACTTCGGGGGCGGGGCTAGCGCTGCGGATCCGTCGCCGTGGATTTCCTGGTCAGGCGCTGAAGAGGCCCTTCTGAGCGTGGCGATCACTGTCTGCCCGCCCCCATGCCGCGCCTCGACCGCGGGACCGAAAAGGTCGGCACTTCGTTACTAAAATCAGGACCAGCGCTTGTCGGTAACAATCAGCTGTGCTGTCAGCCCGCCTGCGCTCCCGGCGAGCCGCGTGCGGCACGTCCGCGGCGGGCGGGAGCGAGGGGACACGGTGACACTGCCATGGATCATCGCTGGAGCCGCTGTCGGCGTGATCGCAGGCCCGCGGATACGGGCGAGCGTGTTCTCGCGCAGCACCGGATCCGGCCAGCCGCCGCGCGACGCGTGCCCTGCCTGCGCTCACGACATCCTGCCGGCCCGCTGCCGGTGGCGCTCGCTGCTGCCGGTCACCGGCCGCTGCCCCTCCTGCCGGACCCGGATCGGACCGTATCCGCTGTTTGTAGAGCTGGTGGCCGGGCTCGCCCTGGCCGTCGTAGCCGCCCGCTCACCTTCTGCCTGGGAGCTAGCGGCACTGGCCTGGCTGGCCCTGCTCGCCGTCCCCCTCGCCTTCATCGATGCGGCCGTCCGCCGGCTGCCGGACCCGCTCACCGCCGCCGCCTGCGCCGGCACCCTCGCCCTGCTGGCCGTCGCGGCGCTCACCAGCCACCAGCCCGGCCAGCTCGGCCGCGCAGCCATCGGTGCCGCCGCCCTCACCTGCTTCTACCTGGCCTTGTCCCTCATCAGGCCGGGCGGCATGGGCCTGGGTGACGCCAAGCTCGCCGCCAGTGTCGGTGCCGCGCTCGGCTGGATCAGCTGGCACGTACTGCTCACCGGCACTTTTGCCGCGTTCGCCCTGGCCGCCGTCTACGGCGGGGTGCTGCTGGCCCGGCACCGGGCCACCCGCAGCAGTCATCTGCCCCTCGGGCCATTCATCCTCATCGGCGCGCTTGCGGCCATCGCGCTGTGAATTCTGTAGGGTCTCACGCGGCGTGACGGAATCTCACTAGCGATGGCGGACGGATGGCGGATCCGCCATCGTTGTGAGACTTGCGGCATCCCCGCCGCATGAAGCTGCCACGTGCTGCCGCTACCGCGCCATGAGGCCGCCGCCCGCCGCCTGTTCGCCGCTCAGTGACACTCCCGATGAGAAACCCGGCGTCACGCGGTCACCGGACAGCAGTCACCAGAACCTGGAGGTAATGACCGGCCATGACGAGCGCCGGCTGCCGCCGCTGCCGTTCCGGCCCCGGCCCGGCCGGGGCGAGACCGCCGATGACTACATCCGACGGCTCGCCGCAGCCAACCACCTGCGCTACAGCTCCCTCCGCCGCTACCTGGGCGCGCGCAGCTACGGGGCCTGTCGACCCCGCCAGACTCTCAGCCAATCTGGCATACATGCTGGAAGCAGGATCGGCACTTGCCACCTCAGCTGAGACCGGACACTTGCCGGAGTGATTCCCGTAGATCTTCTTTCATTTCCCCGGAAATCCATCCATTGACATGAGAACGTAGTCATGTTGTCACTGTTAGTGTCGCGTCTTTGCCGCGGCCCGGGGGGATCAGTGAGGCGATCTTGTGTCAGCTGAGTTGGCAACGGCGAGCTTCCGGACGGAGTCCGGAGTGACTGAGGATGAGTCCTGGACGCTCGTCGACAGCGCCACGCTGTCAGGGACGGTGCCGTGGAGGACGTTCCGCTGGTACAAGGGCCAGAGGCATTACTCGGGGATCTACTGGTGCGCGACCATGCGCGACCATGTGATCTACGAGTCGCGTCTGGAGCTGTCACGGCTGATCTTCGCGGACTTCGACCGGGCAGTGCATCGCATCCTGGCCCAGCCCTTCCTGCTGAAGGTGAAGATAGACGGAAAGATCCGCAAGCACATTCCAGATTACTTCCTGGCCACCGATCACGGTCCTGTGGTCGTTGATGTCAAGCCCGAGCACCTGCTGGCCAGGCCGAAAGTCGCCTTTACCTTCGAATGGACTCGGCGGCTCGTGGAGGCACGGGGCTGGCGGTACGAGGTCTGGAGTGAGCCGCGGTCGCCTGAACTGGAGAATCTGCGGTTCCTCGCCGGCTACCGGCGGCCCTGGCTCTTCGACGTCGCTCTGCTCGACCGGGTACGCGCTGCGGATGTGGAGGGCCGAACGTTCGGTGAGGCGGTCTGCGGCGTGGACGACTGTGATCCCGCGGCAGCACGGGCCGCGGTCCTGCACCTGCTCTGGCGTGGTGAGCTGGAAACGGACCTGGGCACGCCCCTGAGCGACCGCCACCAGCTCGCGAGGCCGGCATGAGCAGTGTCGGCGTGCGGGTGGGAGTCGGAACCCGCTTCCGGTACGACGGCGAGACCGTCGAGGTGATCGAGATGGCGATTACCGCGACGGGCAACGAGGTCGTGCTGAAAGACCACCATGGCAGGCTGATGCGGCTGGCGGTCAGGGAACTGTTGCTGTCGGACCGGGCTCGCGTGATCCCGGATAGTCCGGGCCCGTCCAGCGACGACGACGAAGACATTACGAGTGTGGTCCTGGCCCGGCTGTCCCAAGGGCAGCGTGAGGCATTGCTCGAAAAGGCCGCCCACATCCGGGAGGTACTCACCGGCTACCGCTCGGGGTCTCCCGAGATGGCGGAGGAAGGAGAGCCGCGACCGCAGTACGCGCCTGAGCGGCCGCTCTACGAGCGATACGCGGACAAGGCAGCCGAACTCGGTGTCGGTTTCCGCACCATCGAGCGCTGGGTGCAGGGCTTCCACCAGCGAGGCGAGGCAGGACTGGTCGGCGACGATCAGCTCCCGCAGCGGAAAGGCGCGAAGGTCGATGACCGCTGGACGGAAACCGCCCTGGAGGTGATGGGAGGATATAAAGATGAGTCCACGCCATCGCGGACCTGGGTGATCGAGCAGACCAGGACGAGGGTGATCGCCCGGTTCGGCCCGGACGCTGTCATCCAGCCGAGCCGGGCGACAGCCTTCCGGGTGCTGGAAGACCTGGAGCGCCGGAACCCGCTGTTCCGGCTGAGCACGAAACGCAACCGGGACATCGCGGACCGCCCGAAGCAGGTCTACGGCAAGCTGCGGCCCACGCGGCCCGGCGAGTACCTGGTGATGGACACCACCCGGCTGGACGTGTTCGCGTTCGACCCGTTCACCCTGAAATGGGTGCAAGCGGAACTTACGGTCAGCATGGACTGGTATGACCGCTGCATCAGCGGGCTGCGGCTCACCCCCGTGTCGACCAAGGCGGTTGATGCCGCCGCCGTGCTCTACCAGTCGTTCCGGCCGCGCCCGGCGGCGGCGCACTGGCCGCGGCATGCGGTCTGGCCGGAGCACGGCATCCCGCGCACGGTCCTGATCGGCGCCGGGCAGTTCGAGGGCCCGGGCCTGGCCACCCCGCCGGTCGTGCCGGAGACCATCGTGGTGGACCACGGAAAGATCTACGTCTCGGAGCACCTGACCAGCATCTGCGCCCGGATGGGCATCTCGATCCAGCCGGCGAGGCTGCGCACGGGCCGCGACAAACCTCGGGTTGCATACTGCACCTCTTCGGAGCGATGGGCGGCTAGGTGGCGTTCATGCAGGTCGCTGGGTGTCGTGCCGGCGTCCTTGGTGGAGGGCCGGCGGGTTGGGTCCGGGCGGGTCGTAGAGGACTTCGCCTTTGTCGTTGTACCGCTGCCCACTGACAATTCCGGCGTGGTACCAGATCTTGACGGTGGAGGTGGACACGCCGAGCAGCGCGGCCATCTCGCTGAGGGGGATCAGGCCGGTGGCGAGCAGCCGCTGGCGGCGGCTGCGTAGCTGGTAGGTGCGGATGACGCGCTGCACCATGGCAGGGGTGAAGGGCCTGCCTTCGCCGTTGGCCAGGCCGCGGCGGCGGAGAATGCTGGCGATCTCGGCGCAGGTGTGGTGGTCCAGCAGCCGGTCGATCGCGGCGATGGTGGTGGCCGGGGTCTGCCGGATTTCCCAGGCGCGTTTGGGGACCGGGAGGGTGAGGGTGTGGTGCTGGCCGCCGGCCAGGCGGACGTGCGCGGTAATGGTGTCGCTGGTTCGGGTGACGGTGACGTCGGTGAGCAGCAGCCGGGCGATGCGCTTGCGCTCGCGCATCGGGGTGGCCGGGTCGTTCCAGATCGCGGGCAGGTCGGTGACGAGCTGGCTGATCCTGGCCTTCTGGGCGTCGGTGAGCTGGCCGGTGTGCTGCTTGCGGGCGGTGTCGTAGGCTTCCTGGGCGTCGGTCAGGGCGCGCAGGGCGGTGTTCCAGCCGGCTTCGAGGGTGCCGGCGACGAGCCGGCTGGCGGGGTCGACGGCGAGGTAGCGGCGGCGGGCCAGGCCGGCGTGGTAGCGGGCGCGCTCGACGTGGGCGGCGCGCAGCGCGTCGGCTTCGGCCGCGCGGTGTTCCAGCTCGGCTGAGACCTGGAGGGCGGCTTCGACGGCAAGCGGGGTGAGCTGCTCGATGAGGAACGTGCCGATGCGCTGGTCGAGGGTGTGGCCGGGAATCAGGGTGCAGGCGCTGCGAGCGTTTTCGATGCCGTCGCGGTGGCAGGTGCAGGTGGGCAGTCCCTGGTCGCCGCGGGCGTGGTAGCGGACGGTCATCCGCAGTCCGCAGCGTCCGCAGATGATGATGCCTTGCAGCAGCGCGGGTCCTTCGCGGGGCGGCCCGGCGGTGCGGTCGCGGCCGTGCGCGGCGGCGTTGGCTGCCAGGCGGGCGAGGTTGGCGTCGTGTTGTTCCAGGGTGATGTATCCGGGGTGGGCGCCGGGGATGAAGGAGATCCATTCCTGGCGGGGCAGCATCTTGGAGGTGGTCTTTCCGTCCGGCTGCTTGTGGTGGGCGTGCCGGCCGTAGGTGAAGGCGCCGGCGTAGCGGGGGTTGTGCAGTACCCGCAGCACGGCGTGGTGGGCCAGCGGCTGCCAGTCGGTCTCGCCCTTGCGCGGTCCCTTCTGGTGCCGCCAGGGGAACAGCAGCCCGCTGGCCCGGAATGCCTTCACGCACGCGGTCGCCGACCCGGTCGCCTCGAAGGTGGTGAACAGGTGCCGGAGGGCGCCCTGGATGGCGGTGTCGGGGTCGAGGGTGACGTGCCCGGCGGCGTCGTAGGCCAGCCCGACGGGCAGCGGCATGATGAGCTCGCCGCGGCGGGCCTTGGACAGCTGCCCGCCGCGCAGCCGTGCCCGGATGAAGTGGAGCTCAGCTTCGGACATTTGCCCTTTCATGCCCAAAAGCAGGCGATCGTTAAAATTCCCCGGGTCATAGAGGCCGTCTTCGTCGCAGATCAGGGTTCCGGTCATGGCGCACAGCTCGAGCAGCTGGTGCCAGTCGGCGGAGTTGCGGGCCAGCCGGGAGCATTCCAGGCCGGGCACGATCCCGGCCCGGCCCAGCGACACTTCGGCGACCATCTGCTGGAATCCTTCCCGGTCGGCGGCGGAGGCGCCGGAGTGGCCCTGGCCGGTGCCGGTCACGGTGATCTGGTCAGCCGCCCAGCCCAGGCTGATCGCCCTGCCGCGCAGGTCGTACTGGCGGATCGCGGACTCGGTGTTGTGGATGACTTGCTTGAGGCTGGACTGGCGGACGTACAAAAGCGCCGTCCTGGAGAGGTGGGCGGCGGTCACCTTGGACGCCGCGGTGCCGGTGAACACGGTGTGCTCCTTTCCCGCCGGGGCGGGGCCGGTGTGGCAGGACGGATCAGGTGCCGGCTAGCGCGACGGCGAGCCCGGCCAGGGCGTGGATGAGCTCGGTGGCTGCCGGCTCGGGGCAGGGCGCTGGTGCCTGCGCGGTGCGGGCACCGGCACCTGGCGGCGCCGGTGTGTGCGGGGCGGGGCTGCTGGCCAGGCAGGCCAGGGCCCGCCGCCAGGCGGTGACGCCCTTGCTGGTGAGCACGCCGAGGCCGAGCGGGAACGCGGTCGCGCGTGCGTGCAGGGCGGCATGACGCAGTTGCTCGTAGCGGGCGTCCAGCCCGCCGCCAGGGGTAGGGTCCTGGCCGGCATCCGGGCGGGAGCCCGGTTCAGCAGCCGCGGGGCCAGGTGAGGTGAGCAGGGGCAGGGACGGGTTTTCCTCCTGTTCGTGTCCGTGTGCGGGCAGGTCAGCGGCTTTTGGAGTGCTCCCGGCGGCGGGCCAGCGCTCGCTCGATGGAGCGGGGGTGCACGCGCACCCCGAACTCCCCGGCGATGGGCCCGGCTAGGCGGGCGGCTTTGAGGGCGGGATCGGCCGCCAGCTGCTGTTCGGCCCAGATCAGGATCTGCTCGGTGAGCTTGTGGCCGCCGCGGGGCCCGGGCTTGGCCGGGACTAGCCCGTCCAGGCCGGATGCGGCCAGCGCGGCGGCTGCCTGGTAGTACGACGGCCGGGAGTACCCGAACGCCGCCGCGGTCGCGGTGACCGGCGCGCCGTCCACGCTGACGCGGCGCACCATCTCGTACTTGACCTGCACGGCGTCGCGGGCGTCGAAGAACTCCCCGGCCAGGAACGCCTCGTCGGTGACCTGCCCGGGGTGCGGGTTCAGGCACCGCGACTCGCGCAGCGCCGTCACTTTCGGGTCCTCCGGTGATCCTCGCGGGGCCATGCCGCCTCCCTGCCAATCCGATCGTTAGGAGGATTTTGCCGACATACATTGACCATTGCACGACGACACGCCACAAAGTTGTGAAGAGTGCCAGGAATTTAAGCAGTTCTTCATGCTCTGCCTGTTCCGGGGAGGCGTGCCCCGGGAAGGACTCCGGCGTAATCCTTTTTACTCTCACGGCATAATCCGCTTGACAGCCGCGTTGCTGTCGGCGTCCGGCTGGGACCGCAGCCGGTCGATCACATCCGCCAGCCCCAGCAGGCCCGCAACGGTGAACGGGCACCGGCCATCCGCGATCACCACGAACGGATCGGCCGCCGCGGCGTCGGTCCACGCTGCGGGCAGGGAGAACAGCACCCCGTTCTCGTCATGCAGGTGGACCCGGTCCTCACCCCAGTTCTGGCGGTAGACCACGAACTCGAACTCGCGGCCATACAGCGGGTGGAACCGGTGCGTCACCCGCACACGCCGGTACCGATCCTGCGGATTAGGTGTAGTTGACGATGCGGGGTAAAGGGCCGGTGGAACGGTTCTTCCGGACCCTGCGCGAAGACCTGCTGCAGGCGCTGCCCGGATACAAGGGACCCGACATCTTCTCTCGCGGGGAGAAGCCGGAAGACGACGCGTTCTTCTTCCTCGACGAGCTCGAAGCGATTATTCGCGAGTGGACCTCGGCGGTGTATCACTGCCGCCCGCATTCGAGCCTGGTCGACCCGGGCCTGCCGGGGATGCGGATGTCCCCGGCCGCGATGTTCGAGCACGGCCTGGCCAGGGCCGGGTATATCGAGGTGCCCCGTGACCCGCATCTCGGGTATGAGTTCCTGGCCACCAGGTGGCGCACTATCCAGCACTACGGCGTCGAGATCGATTCCCGCCGCTATTCCGGGCCGGTCCTGAAGGAGTACGGCGACAAGACCAGCCCCTACCGGCGGCCGGGCAGGAACGAGTGGCCGTTCCAGGTCGACCCGGATGACGTGACCAGGATCTACTTCCGCGATCTCGACGGCCGCTGGCACGCGCTGACCTGGGAGCATGCCCCGTCGCTGGAGATGCCCCTGTCGGAGGACGCGCTGGGCTTCGCCCGCAAGCTCGCCGCTTCGAGGTACCGCTACCCCGACGACCGGATCGCGGTCGCGGACCTGCTGGAACGGTGGAAGATCGGCCTGGCCGCGACGCCGGCGGAACGCCGCATGGTGCTGCGCCTGTCCCGCGAGCAGAGGGTCATCGACATCCCCGGCGGCGCCTCTGGTGTCTCCATGCCGTCGGTGCAGAAGGCGCTGGGGGGCGCGAGTCCTCCAGCCGGCGACGGGGCGGGCGGGGAAGCAGGACCCCAGGGCGAGGAGCCGGAGGCGGGCGATGACGACGCTGAGGACCTGGAGATGCTTGAGGCCGAGGAGAGCGGGCTCCCCGGGGACGACGACTTCTACGCCGACGCGCTGGGGGACGCGTGAGCGCCAGCACCGTAGCCGGCGGCGAAGCAGGCCTCTCGAACCTGTCGCTGTCCCGCAAGGAAGATTTCCTGCTGTTCGCAGAGACGCCTCCCCGTGCTCAGCCCGAGCAGCTTACCTGCGGCCAGGTCAGGGCCCTGAGTGACGAGGCGCGGGCTGACCGCGCTCGCCGGCTCCGGGTGTGGCATGCCAATCTCGGCCCGTTCGAGACGCCGCAGCTGGCCGGCCTGCACGAGGACATGTGGGACATCCTCGACTCCAATGCGCAGGACGGCGACAGGGTCAAGGGCGGGATCGCTATCGATGCGTTCGCGGGCCTGGGCAAGAGCACCGCGGTCATGGCGTTCGCCAGGAAGTTCCACCTGCGGGAGATCGCGGAGAAGGGCCGGCTCACCCCGGACGGGGACGACCGGCTCCCGGTCTGCAAGGTCGGGCTGACGGGGAACACCAGCATGAAGGACTTCAACCGGGCGCTGCTGGAGTTCTACGGCCATCCGGGAAGCCAGCGCGGCACCACCGCGCAGATGGCGCACCAGGCGCTGGACTGCATCCAGTCTGCTCACTGCCCCGTCTCCTGGTCATCGACGACCTTCACTTCCTGCGGTAGGGGCGCACCAACGGCATCGAGGTGTCCAATCATTTCAAGTACATCGCCAGCGAGTTCCCGGTGACCTTGCTGATGGTCGGCGTCGGCCTGGAGGCCAGGGGCCTGTTCAGCGAGGGCGACAGCTTCGGCAGCGCGCCCATGGCCCAGACCGGCCGCCGCACCACGCGGCTGGGCATGGAGCCGTTCCTGATCGACACCGACCAGCACCGCCGGGAATGGCGGCAGCTCCTGCTCGCCATCGAGCGGAAGATCGTGCTGGCCGGCAAGTTCCCGGGCATGCTCGCCGACCAGCTGCCGGACTACCTGTTCGCCCGCTCCACCGGGCACATCGGCTCGCTGATGACGCTGATCACCCGGGGCTGCCAGCGCGCCGTCCGCACCGGCGCCGAACGGCTGGACCGGGAACTGATGGACAAGGTCAAGAACGACGCGGCCGCAGAGAAGGCCCGCCACGAGCTGGAGTTCGCCCTGGAGTCCCGGAAGATCACCACCAGGATCGGCGGCCAGCGCCGGACGCGGGCGACGACATGACGCCCGTGCGGGCCTTCCCGGCTCGCCTGGCCCCGCTGCCCGGCCAGGCGGCAGGTCTTCCTGACGCCGGCCCGGCAAGCCGGTGACAGGCCCCCGCAGGCTGCCGGTCAGGGTCGCCCCGCTGCCGGGCGAGGCGCTGGATTCCTGGCTCGAGGCCCTCGCGGCCCGGCTCGCCGTCCCGCTCAGCGACCTGGTCCGCAGCTTCGGGCTGGCCGGCGGATCCGGCTGGCGGCGCGGGCTGCCTGACCGCACGATCGCCCTGGACCCGGGCGAAGCCGACGCGATCGCCGCCGCGACCGGACTCCGCGAAGACCGCGTCCGCGAGATGACGCTGGAACGCTACGACCACACAGCCGTGATCCTCGACCCGCGGACGCGCATGGTCAACGTCAGGACCTTGTGGGGAAAGAGCCAGGGGTCACGGTACTGCCCGGACTGCCTGGCCGGGAACGGCGGACGATGGCAGCTACGCTGGCGGCTCAGCTGGAGCTTCGCCTGCCTGGCGCACCGCAGGCTGCTCGCCGACGGCTGTCCCCGCTGCGGGGCACCGCAGCGGGCCTGCGGCCCCGCCGGATACGAGCCGCCGCGTCCCGGGCAGTGCCCGAGCCCGGCCGGCCCTGGTGCCCTCCTCCAGTTCCGGTGCCGCGCCGACCTCAGCGGAGCCGCCACGGTCAGGCTCCCCGAAGGGCACCTGGCGCTGGAAGCCCAGCGGATCCTCGACGAGCTCATCGGCACCGGAACCGCGGCCTTCGGCGTCTACCGGCACAATCCCCAGCCCGCCCTGACCGCGCTAGCCGACATCCGGGCCATCGCCGGGCGCGCCATCGCCCTCGTCCTCGACGGCGGGGTCCCGCCATGGTCCTGCCCGGTCACCGGGCAAATCCAGGAGACCGCCCGGGCTCTCCACCGCCGAGCCGCCGCCCCGGCGCAGGCCCGTCCCGGCGTCAACGCCCCGCCCGCGGCGCCCATCGCCGCGCTCGGCCTCACAGCGGCCTGCCGAGTCCTCGCCGCGGACAGCGCCAGCCAGGCAGCCGACGAAATCGGCTGGCTGATCGGCAAACCGCGACCCGGCGGCAGGGCGGTCTCGCCGTCCACGGTCAGCGACTGGGGCCGCACGACCAGCCCCGTCATGCACTCGGTGCAGCTGGCCGCCATCGGTCCCCGGATGAGGCCCACCGACCAGCTCCGTTACCGCACCGCATCACCCCGGCCGGGTGAGCCCGGGACCGGGGACGCCGCGGCAGGCCAGCGCGCGGCGCGGATACCCGCCCTGCTCTGGCCGTCCTGGGCCGCCAGGATCTGCCCGCCGCACGCAACGGCCGTCACGGCAGTGCGGCCCGCCCTGTCCGCAGCCCTCATCCTCGTCGGCACGCGCCTGGACCTGTCCGGCGCCGCAGAACTGCTCGGCTCGGCAGCCAGCCGCCATCACATCTCCAAGACCCTGCAACTGCTCCAGGACACCCCGCAATGGCACGACGTAGCGTGCGCCCTGGAACGACTCGCCGGCTACCTCGGCGAACACGACATCCCGATCGACTACCAGCGTCGCCGGCAGCTCGGCTTCACCACGCTGCTGCCCGACGCTGAATGGCAGCGCCTATGGGACCAGGCCGGCATGCCCCGCGATCCCGCGCTCTACGCCCAGGCCGCCAGGCGCATGCTCTTCCAGAAGATCAGCGGCAGCCCGGCGGCGTCCGGCCCGTTCCAGCCCAGCCCCGGCACGCGCGGGCGGCCGGCGGAGTCACGGCTGCCCATGGTCCTCACGCCCCGCCTGGCCAGCGGGCTCAGCGAATCAGCAGCCGCTTTCCTGGCACGGCAGCACATCACCGGCGAGCCCGTCACCTGGGAGCCCCCGGTGACGCTGCTCGACGGGCTGAGCTTGCCGGGGACCGATCCCGGCACGGTCGACCTGGGGCACCTGCACCAGCTCGTCCGCCGCGATCATCTCGGCCCCGTTGCCGCGGCGCGCCGCCTCGGCACGTCCCGCGCTGTCGTCGACCTGCTTCTCGACCACGACCCGGCGCCGGAAGCAGCGCTCCCGCGAGCAGCGGCGAGCTCTCGCAGGGTCCCCTCCCGCGAGGAGTTCACCGCTTACTGCTACGGCGAGAACCTGTCGCTCGCCGAGATCGCCAGGCGCACCGGCATCTCGGCAGGCTATGCGTCCCAGCTTGCCCGCGATTACGGAGTTCCCGTGCGCGGGCTGAGGGACTACAGCGTCAGCCAGCATCCCGTCCTGACCCGTGACTCGCTCACCGACCGGTACGTCACCCGCGGCCTCAGCCTGCGCGCCATCGCCGCCGAGGCAGGGATGAGCAAGAGCGCAGTCAAGCGCTGGGTGAGGATCTACCGGCTCCCGGCACCGGAGACACATTTCCCCATTCGCATGGACATCCCGGCAGCCGCGGCCGACGCACCGCCGGCCCTGCGCCCGGCGATTACCGGTCCCGGCGCATGGAAGCGGCTCAGGCGCCTCGCCGCGGCCAGCAGCTACTCATCACTGAGCGAGGCAGGAGCCGGCCTCGGCATCGACCCCACCGTCCTCGTCACCCAGATCAACCGCCTGGAACGCGAATTCGGCCACCGCCTGCTCGACCGGGTCGCCGGCCAGCGGACGATGCAGCCGACCGCCTACGGCGAGAAGATCATCGCCGCCGTCCGCGAAGCTAGCGCCACCAGGCCAGCTGACGACATCGGCCCACGCCGCTCAAGGAAAACGACACCAGTTTGAGATTTGATTTTGGTGACACTGCCGTGAGACAAACGAGCCTCGCGGTGACGGTGGGCAGTCTGTCCGCGCAACGCGCTCGCGTCAGGGTCGGAACCTTTACTTGTACCGGCGTGCCGGCACTGCTAATCTCTCATTCCACTAAGCTCTTAGTGGAATGAGAGATTCAATGATTGAGTTCCAGCTCGATGAGACGTCGGGCGTGGCCACCTACCTGCAGCTGGTGCAGCAGATCCACCAGGCGCTGCGCATGGGGATGCTGGAGTTGGGCGACCGGCTGCCGACCGCCCAGCAGGTGGTCGCCAAGCTGGCCATCAACCCGAACACGGTGCACAAGGCCTACCGCGAGCTCGAGCGGGAGGGACTGGTGCGTGCCCGGCCCGGTCTCGGCACGTTCGTCACCCGCCTGCCGTCCGGCACCGACCCGGCTACCCAGGCCCGGTTCCTGGCTGAGCTGACCGGCTGGCTCCGCTCGGCGCGCGCGGCGGGCCTGGGCCCCGACGACGTTGAGGCGATCTACCGCACCGCCTTCCGCACCTGCTTCGCCGAGGGGGTCGCGTGATGAGCGCCGTCATCCAGGCCAGCGGGCTGGGCAAGCAGTACAGGCGGACCTGGGCGCTGCGCGACTGCACGCTGGCCATCCCCGAAGGCCATGTCGTCGGCCTCGTCGGACCCAACGGCGCCGGCAAGACCACCTTGCTGCGCCTGGCTACCGGGATGCTCGCGCCGACCTGCGGCACGATCACGGTCCTCGGCGAGCGCCCCGCGGCCGGGCCGGCGCAGCTGGCCCGGGTCGGCTTCGTCGCCCAGGACACTCCCGTTTACGCTCGGATGACAGTCGCTGACCACCTGCGCCTCGGCAGCTGGCTCAACCCCGGCTGGGACGACGAGCTCGCGCGGCAGCGGATCGGGCAGCTCGACCTGGACCCGAAACAGCGCGCCGGGTCCCTGTCCGGCGGCCAGCGGGCCCAGCTCGCCCTCACCCTGGCGCTTGCCAAGCGGCCCGGGCTGCTCATCCTCGACGAGCCGGTCGCCAGCCTGGACCCGCTGGCCCGGCGGGAATTTCTCCAGGGCCTGATGGAGGCGGTCGCCGAGCACGGCCTCAGCGTCGTGCTGTCCTCGCACCTGGTCGCCGACCTGGAACGGGTCTGCGACTACCTGATCGTGCTCGTCGCCTCCAGGGTCCGAGTCGCCGGGGAGGTCAGCGCCCTGCTGGCCGCACATCACCGCCTGTCCGGGCCGCGCCGCGACACCGGCAGCGTCCCCGCGAGCCAGGAGGTCATCACCGAAAGCCACACCGACAAGCAGAGCAACCTGCTGATCCGCACGGACGAGCCGCTCCTCGACCCATCCTGGACCGTCAAGCCGGTCAGCCTGGAGGACCTGGTGCTGGCCTACATGAGCCGGGCCCGCAATGACACGCCGGGCCGCCGGCAACGACTGGGAGTGGTGTCATGATCCGGCTTAGCCTGCTTCAGCTCCGTGTCCAGGCCGTTACCGCGGCCGCGGCACTGGCCGCATTCGCTGCCCTGCTCGCGGCCACCGGACCGCGCATGGCCAGCCTGTACGCCGCCAGCGGCCTCAGCGACTGCCAGCCCGCCAGCTGCGGGAACCTGGCCAGCAACTTCCTCCAGCAGGTTAACGCCGCCGGCCCCTACGGGCTGCTATACCCGCTCGGCGTCATCCTCATCGCCGTCACGCCCGCCGTCATCGGCCTGTTCTGGGGGGCGCCGCTGATCGCCCGCGAGGTGGAGACCGGGACCTCGGCCCTGGCCTGGGGCCAGTCCGTCACCCGGACCCGGTGGCTAGCGGTAAAGCTGGCCGTCGGCGGCTTGGCCGCCATGGCCGTCACCGAGGGAATGAGCCTGCTGCAAACCTGGTGGGCGGCGCCGATCGGGCGGGCCGTCGGCCAGGGCGGCAGCGGGGCTAGTTTCGCCATGGGCCAGTTCAGCCCGCTTGCCTTCGTCGCCCACGGCATCACCCCGCTCGGCTACGCCGCGTTCGCCTTCACCCTCGGTGTCACCGCCGGGGCGCTGATCCAGCGCACCGTCCCTGCCATGGCCGTCACCCTGGTCGTCTTCGCCGCCGTCCAGATCGCCATGCCGCTGTGGATCCGCCCGAGCCTGTTCCCGGCCAGCCACACGACCGTCACGATCGGCCGCGGCATATCGTTCAGCAATAACGCGCATGGCAATTTCAGGCTCACCACGGGCAGCCTGGCCGGCCAGCCCGAGGCCTGGATCCTGTCCAGCGGAGCCGTCAACGCGGCCGGGCATCCCGTCAGCGCCGTCCCGGCCTGCACGCAAGCAATGGTGAGCAGCGCAGGCGGCCCCGCAGCCGTGAACTGCCTGGCCAGCCATGGCGTACGGATCGCCGTCACCTATCAGCCCGCCAGCCGATACTGGCCCTTCCAGTGGACCGAGACAGGCATCTATCTCGCCCTGGTCCTAGCCCTAGCCGGGTACTGCTTCCGGCGGCTCAGTCGCCTCTCCTGAATAGTCGCTGGTGCCCTTCGGGACGCCGTGACGGCGTGAAAATTTCCGGTGCGGATCTGTGGGTCTGCACCTGGTTTGGGGTTGCTGCCGCTCCGTGGCGGGACCCGCGGGAATATGCGGGTTTCCCGGCCTGGCGGGGCGTGTGCGGGCGGAGGATGGCCGCGGCCGTCCGCTGACGCCGTCGTACCTTGGCGGGCTTGACCCCGTTGAATAGTCTGCGCGCCGGGAGCTGTCTTGAGGGCTGTGCACTGGTGCTTCGAGCCCGCGGATCAGATTTCCGCTTGCCCCCAGCTCCTGCGGGCGGCCGCGACCGTTAACCGCACGCTCATCGTAGGAGATCGCGATGGAGGAAGTCGAGGACGAGCCGCTGTTCTGCGACCGGGTGGCCGGGATCGACATCGGCAAGGCCGTGGTCATGGTCACGGTCCGGGTTCCCAGCGAGGCCCGCAAGGGCGGCCGGCAGCAGGAGACCCGGGAGTTCGGGACCACGAGGAGGGAGCTGCTGGCGCTGGCGGACTGGCTGCGCTGCTGGCAGGTGGAGCGGGCGGGGATGGAGTCCACGTCCGATTACTGGAAGCCGGTGTACTTCCTGCTGGAGCGGGAGGGTTTCGACTGCACCTTGTACCAGGCATCGCAGGTCAAGGCGCTGCCCGGGCGGCCGAAGACCGACAAGCTGGACTCCGTCTGGCTGGCGAAGGTCACCGAGCGGGGCAGCCTGGCTGGGTCCTTCGTGCCGCCGGAGGAGATCCGCCGGCTGCGCACGCACACCCGCTACCGGCGCAAGCTGGTCCAGATGCGCACCGCGCAGAAGGAACGCTGCGAGAAGCTGCTGGAGGACGCGCACCTGAAGCTGTCGTCGGTGATCAGCGACATCCACGGGGTGTCTGGCCGGGACATGCTCGGCGCGATCGCGGCGGGCGAGCGCAACCCGAAGGTGCTGGCGGACAAGGCACGGGGCGTGATGCGCGGGAAGATCAAGAAGCTGGAAGAGGCCCTGGACTGCTCGTTCTTCACCGGGGAGCACGCGTTCATCCTGACGATGATGCTGGACAGCATCGACCAGCTCACCGCCCAGATCGAGATCCTGGACCAGAAGATCGCGGAGATGTGCGAGCCGTACGAGCGGCAGATCGCCCAGCTCGACGGCATCCCCGGGTTCGGGGTCACCACCGCCCAGGACCTCATCGCCGAGACCGGCACCGACATGAGCGTCTTCCCGACCGCCGGCCACCTCGCGTCCTGGGCGAGGCAGACTCCCCGGGTGACGGAATCGGCCGGCAAGCGCAAGGGCAAGAATGCCACCGGCCGCGGCAACCCCTACATCGGCGGCACCCTCGGCGAGGCATCCATCAGCGTCGGCCGGACCCAGACCTTCCTCGGCGCCAGGTACCGGCGCCTGTGCACCCACATGCCGAAGAAGAAGGCCCAGGTCGCCATCATGCGGACCCAGCTCGTCATCGCCCACGCCCTCCTGTCCGACCCCGCAGCCGAATACGAGGACCTCGGCCCCGGCTACTACGAGCGGAAAGCAGACATCCGCCGCCGCGCCCGCAGCCACGCCCGCGCCCTGGAACGCCTCGGCTACAAGGTCACCATCGAAGCCATCGACCCGGACACCGGCGAGCTCCTGCCCGTCATCACGGACCGCTAACCGCATACACCGGCCGGCGCTCCGCGCCGGAAGCCGACGGCTCCGCCGCCGGCTGCTGCCGCCTGCCCGGCTAAGGTCCAATTTTCGGATCAGGGCCTTCCTCCCAAGAGAGACAACCTCGCATCCCATGTCTTCCGTACCGCACTGAAGAAAGCGACAGACGTGCCAGGCCGAACTCAGTCCACGACTGACGCCGGATGAGGAAACGCCACGGTCGGTGAGACTGATCATGGCCGTCGACATCATGAGACAGCTGAGGAACCCCAGGTCAACGAAGATCGACATGTCACGCGGCGTGAGACCCTACAAACTCCCAGCGCTGGCGCGCAGCATCCCGCATCGGCCGACCTCGCAGCCGGTTCGCTGTCCTGCTAGGACTCCGGCTGCGTTCTGAGGGTGTCTTGCCGGGCGCCTGGCGGGCCGCCTGATCCACCGCGGCCCAGGTGTCTGATGACCGGGGCACACGGGAGGTCCCGCGTAGGTACACCGGAGGTCTGCCGGCTCTGGCCTGGCCACGTGACGAGAAGACGGGGCGGGCACCCCGCGAGCGCAGGGAAGGTATTGCGAGGCGGAGCGCACACGGCCCGTCGCCTGGCACCGTACAAACCGGTCCGGGCCGCGATCGCCCGCCACGGGGCGCCGTCGGCGTCAGCCCCGGCGGCGCGATGGCGGCGTGCTGTCGCCGCAGACGTCAGCGTTAAAGCGGTAGCGTGGGCATGATGAGTGGACCTCCTAGCGCACCTGAGTGGTTCCTGGAGCGCGAGTTGCAGGTGCTCGGCCTGTTCCGTGACCACCGCCGCAGGCTGCGGTTCCTGGCTTCTTCCCGCTGTCCCGCCGATGGCGGGCTGCTGGGCGCTGCTTGCAAGCTGCCTGATGGTCTTTGGGTCTGGATCGCTGGCAACCGCATGTCGCCGTCCGCGTCCTGGGATGAGTTCAGGTCGCAGTACCTCGACATGCTCGATGAGAGTGACTGGACCGACGATACCTACGAGCAGGCCAGAGAATATGCCGATGAGCAGCTCCGCGAGTGGGGCGGGCGCCTGCAATGGGATCCGGCAGTGATGAAAGTTCAGCTGCCCGCTTCAGACGAAGAGCAGATCATGACCTGGGACCGTCACTCCCCTCAACCGCGTCCCGGCCTGACAACGCACCGCACCGTCACCTGCGGGTGCCGCACGCACTACATGCTGCCGGTGCTTGCGCTCGTCTACGCCGGCATCCGCGTGGCGACCGGCCTGGCCCGGCCCGGCACCTGGGTACGGCCGGTGACCTTCCGGCCGCCAGATCTCCCGCGCCAGCCGAGAGAACCCGGGGAAGACATCTACTCCGTGGCCCCCGACGGAAGGTTCGTCATCGATCTGCATGAACGATGATGACCGCGCCGGGCAGGTGCTGCGGGCCGTGAGGCTGTATGGCAAGCGGCTGCCCTGCCCGTCAGAGACCCGGTGCCAGCGGGACGGCCGCCGCCTCGGTGCGGTATTCCGGCTGCCTGACGGATTGTGGGCATGGTCGGCCGGGTACCGGGAGCCGCCTATGGTCGCGCGACGGAACGCTGCCGCGTTCTACCTGGACGCGCTCGACGAGTGCTACAGCGACAGCGAGCGGCAGGCATGCTACGACGCGGCCAGCCAGGCACTTGAGGCAGATGTCCGGCCGGTCGCCCGCCCGGCAGTCACTCAGGTCAGCGTCCTGTCAGCTGATCCGGCCCGCTATCAGACTGGATTCGGGATCACTGTGATAGGCGGTCCCGGGTTCCTGGTCACCGAGGTGTCATGCGGATGCCGGCAGTGGTACTACCTCGATCTGCATTCGCTGATCACCCAGGCCGTCGCCGGGGCCCACGGTCCGGGCGGCCGGCGCGGCCGGGTGCATGTCCCGCCGCTGCCGCCGGATCTGCCAGAGCGCGAGCGCCAGCGCGTGCTAAAGTCGCTTCAGAGTGCTCGGCGTGAGTCGCCGTCCCCATGAGATGAGCGCCATGGACGCCCTGGAAGGGCTCCTTATGGCTGCCGTCATTGCCTCGACCGCCATCCTGGCCAGCGCCTTCGCCCCAACCGTCGCCTTCCTCGTGATCACGCTCGTTTCCCTCAAGGGCACCCAGCCCGCTGACCGCCCGGCCATCCTCCGCGCGCTCGCTGCCCTGCCCCGCCGTCGCGACCAGCGCGCTCCCCGGCTGCCCGGCGTAAGATCGCGGCGTGCGATCCGGTGACGAGGCTGAGGGCGTGCGGGAGAAGCTACGCGGAAGCCTCGGGCGACGCGGGCAATCGGGGTCGTACGTCGAAACCGGCCGGGACCCGGCTCCTCATAGTCTTGGTCCATGATCGACGGAGATACTGAGCCAGGAACAGCACCGTATGCGTCGGGTGGCGGGGGGACCATCCTAGAGCACCTCCACGGCGCGATCCTGCTGTCGAGCCTGCTCGTCGGCGACCCGATCACGGAACTGGGAGACGACGCCACTCCCGTCTCTGTCCGATTCCAGGGGCGCTCGCCTGCCTGTTTTCCGCCAGCACCGCAATCCGGACGAAACTGTTACCTGGCCGACCGTCGATTGGCCGGGAACCGCCTGGGCTGCCTGAACCTTCATCCTGGCAGACCGCGGCATGGAGCATGATCAGCACTGTGCGTGACCTCATCGAGCGGCCAGTGAACTTCCGCTACGGGTACAACATGACCTGCGAGCACTGCGGCGGGATCACTCCGCTCACGGCCGACACCTACCACCGCGAAAGACACCATGCCCACATAAAGTGCGCGCACTGCCCGGCCGACATCCACTACGGCCCATATACCATGACGCTGCGGGACGCCGACGACCCGGTTCTCAACGACGAGGCGGCCATCAGGGCCGCCTGGTATCACACGAGTACCGTTCCCGGCTGGCCACCCCGCGGCCGCCCGCTCACGCCGGAGCAGGCCGGATTCCTCAGCCGCGTCACTTTGGATGACGTGGCTGACAGCATCCGCCAGCGCCATGAACACCAGGCCCTGCATCTAGGGACCTACGAAGCCGCCATCGAATCGATGCTGCGCAAGATGCGCGATGAGGATGCAGGCGGCGTCCAGTTCTGGCTCTACAGGGTCGCACTCCGCGACCGTACGATGATCAAGCCCGGTTACTGCAATGAGACCTTCGAGGACATCTCCCAGATCACCCAGGAGGAACTCGGCGACTGGGGCGCCATCCGTTACCTGAATACCTGGGAATCACCAGGCTCGATCTCACTCGCAATCCGCCCCCAGTCCCTAGCAGCGGTCCAGGGCATCCCCCTCCCCGTCCAGGCACTCAGCACAGGCGCGGCACCGTCGCTCATCCGTGAGGTCGCCCGGATCAGGGACCAGATCAGCCAGATCGAGGCAACGCGGCAAGACGAACCTGACTGGCTGGAGAAAACCAGGCAGCGCCTGGCCGCACGGCAGGGCGAAACACTCGAGAGAGAGCCCACGGCACAGCAGCAGGCCCTCGACGAGAGCATCGGCAAGCTGATCGAAGACGAGTACCTGCCGGGAGTCTCGCTGCCAATGCGCGAGAATTTCTCAGACGCGATGTCCGCGTGGAGCCAGGCGCACGACCCGCCGGCTGGCGATGTTCCCTTCATCGAGAGATTCGCCCTGATGGCGACGGCGCTGACCCGGCCGGACGACATTCGCCAGGCACTCGCTGCCGAGGCGTCCCGCACGCTCTAGCCCTGTGCACCGGGGGGCTGGTTCGCTACGGCCCCAGCTGTCGGTGGCAGGTGGCAAGGTGAGGAGCATGGAAAGCGGGCAGGGCAGCCTGGCGGAGCTGCGCTCAGCCATCGGCGCAGTAGACGCGCAGGCTTTCGTGCGGGTCGCGGTTGAGGCCGGCAGCCAGGCCGTGTGGCATGTCGACGCGATCGTCTCGCCGCCCTCAGTCCCTGCCGGGTGGCAGCCGCTGGTCTGGCGGTACGAGCACGTCACCTTCATCGCCGCCCAGGTCCTGGTCAAGTCACTCGTGGCGGCGCTCAGCGCTGAAGCCCCGCAGGTGCTTTCGGTGGCTGGCCGCGACGTTGTTTTCCCGTCCTTGTCCGACCAGTTCACATGGCAGCGCAAGCCGAGCCGTGCCCGGTTCGACTCGATGGTTCTTCCCTGGCCGACGTACATCTGTTCTCTCCGCGAGCCGAACAGCCAGCAGCGGCAGGCCCCGCAGGGCTATCTGATCGGGGACGATTGCCCGTCCTTCCCGCGCTACGACGATGCCTTCCGGGCATTCTTCTACGGGGATTTCTCGGGGTCGCCAGGTGGGCAGGTGCCATCAGAATTCGCGATCGTGCGCGTGGTGGAGGGAAGGGCCTGGATAGAGCGGGTCCTGATCACTCCGGTCTCCCTGGAGGTCAGCGTCAGCGGGAGCGACATCACCGGCATCCGCGTTGAGCTGAACACTGCGGCCTACCGTGCGGACGCACGAGTCACGGGGGTCGCCCGGGTTCAGCTGCCTCTTCCTGGTGGGCTCCCGCCGAATGCGTGGCTGTACCTCTCGCGGGACAAGCAATGGCTGGACTACCGCGCCATCGGGGAGTATGCGCGAGCCGAACTCGAACGGGCAGGCGTGGATATCGAGCTTCCGGATGACCCTGAGGCGGAGATTCAGGCCCTCCTGTCGCAGGGCGAAGGCCAGCAGATCGAGTTCAAGCGCCAGCTCCCGCAGGACACCACCGAGTCCAAGCGGACTGTGTTCAAGACCGTCGCGGCCTTCGCCAGCGGCTACGGCGGCAATATGGTCTTCGGCATCGAGAAGGACGAGGCCACCGTCTGCGGCCTTGACGGCATCGACCCGCTGAGGGAGAGGGACCGGCTGGCGCAGCTTGTCCGGGCGATCGTCACGCCAGCACCGGAGGCAGAGGTCCGCCAGTACAACGTTGACGGCAAGGTGCTGCTGGTGCTCTCGGTCGGGGCAGGCGCGAACCGGCCCTACGGCATCACACTGCCGGGCAGGAAAGACAAGCCCGTGGAGTTCTACGTCCGGCGGGATGCCACGACCTTCCCGGCCACAGCAGATGAGGTTCGGAACGCGGTGCTGGCGACAGCACCACAGCCAGCGGCAGACCCCCCTTGGGCCTACCAAGGCTGAGGTCTCGGCAGCGCCTTCCGGAAGGACGGGGACCGACCGTGGGGCCCAGCTGCAACGCCACCAAGGCGGTCAGGTCCTGTCCAGGGCGTCGTTGAAATCGGATCCGCCATCAGTCTGAGACCAGGCCCGAATGCCACCCGCCGAGCCGCAGGGGAAATCGCAGGTGGCAGATGGGCCGATGTGCCATCGCCGCGGAGACCCTACAGAACTCAGCTGTCCAGCGGGGGACAGTCGAAGCCCTCGCCTGCATAGGGACCGGTGGCGACGGCGAGCAGGGGCGGCCCGCCGGGCTCGGGCCGCAGCCGGGCGAGCGCCGCGGCGCGGTCTTTGGCGCCCATGCCGCCGCGCAGCACGACGGGATCGTGGCCCACGGCCCGCAGCCCGTCCGCCAGCTTCTGCAGGTGCGCGATCCAGTTGGTGAGGACGAGGCAGTTCCTGCCCTGCTGAAACGCGGCGGTCACATCCGCGATGACCTGGCGGGTGCGCGCATCGCTGGCCATCAGGTCGCGGTAGATCACCGTCATCCCGCCTGGCACGGAGGGGTCGGCATCGCCCGCGTAACAGTACGACGTGGCGTGCAGGTGCAGCACCGGCGTCGGCCGGCCGCCCGGCGCACTGCCCGGCAACGTCGGTATCCCGGCGGCGGGCTCGCGGGGACCCGCGATGGTGTGCCGGACCTGCCCGACTTGCATGGCGATCAGATCGTCGAGCTTGTCGCGCCGGTACGGCGTGGCGGTCAGCCCGAGCCAGCGGCGCGCCGGGATCTGCTTGACCGCGTGCTCGAACGCGGCAGCCGGAACGTGATGGCATTCATCGGCGACGATCAGCCCGTAGCCGGCAGTCAGCGCGGCGACGTCGTCCTGGCGGGCGAGGGTCTGCAGGGTGACGATGTCGATAGTCCCGCGGAGCTTCGCGCGACCGCCGCCAAGCTGCCCGGCCTTCACGCCCAGGAACTCGCTGACGCGGCTCCGCCACTGGTCAGCCAGCGCCTTGCGGTCAACCAGGACCAGCGTTGACGTCTGGTGGGCCGCGATGACAGCGCAGGCGATGACCGTCTTGCCCGATCCGGGCGGCGCGACGAGCATACCGAGGTCGTGCCGGGTCAGTTCCGCGACGGCCTCTCGCTGCGTCGCGGTCAGCGTGGCGTTGCACGTGAACTCGTGCGGCGTGCCCGCCGCCCGATCGTCGGCTACCTCTGCTCGGCTGCCCGCCTGTTCGGCGAGCAGTGTGACGGTGCCGAGCATGCCGCGCGGCAGGATCAGGCCGCCGTCGATAGTCTCGTCAAAGCTGTACAGAAACCGCGGGACGTTGTATGTGGAGGCGCGCATCCGCTGCCGCTCGTAGAACTCCGGGTTACGCATCGACGCCGCGTGCCGCAGCGCCGATGCCAGCGCCGGGGTGAGCTCAGCCTGCTCGACCCGGATGCCCGCGCCGAGCCGGACGTGCAGGACTGCTGTCGCGGGCGGCCGTATCTGCGACGAGAACGGAACGGCAAGCTTGGTCACTTCCGCGGCGACCGCGACACGCCCGGCCCTATCAGCGGCGCGCTTCACTTCCTGCGGCGTCATCCGCCCGAGCGTCGACAGGTACCGCCACTGGTCCTTGTGCGGTTCAAGGTCCTCCAGGTTCAGGAACACGGTCGCGCCGTTGCGGCGTGCGGGCCTGAACAGCGGCGCGGCGATCAGGTTCCCGATGCCGCCGGCCGGGAGCAGGTCCTGGGACGGGAACAGCCGGTCGTAACTGTCCGGTTTCATCCGGCGGCGCATCGCCATGGCCTCGCGCAGCAGGCCGGTGCCCAGCCGGCGCGCCATCTCCGCCGGAACCGGCGATGTGAAGAACACCCAGGCGTGCGCGCCGACGCCGGACCGGGATACCTCCAGGGCGACGGGAACCTGCAGCGCCCGCGCGGCCTTGACGTACATCAGCGCGTCGGCCAGCGCGTCCGGCCCGTCGAAGTCGGCCGCTATCCACCAGCACCGGTCACCGTCCAGCAGCGGGTACAGCCCGATGTGCACCTCGCCTTTCAGATGCGCGGCGAGCACATCGGGCGTCAGCGGCAGGAAATCGGCGTCCTCGTGCTTCATGCCCTTGCGCCAGCCGCCGCGGACCGCAGGCACCCAGCCGCCCCTTCCGGTACGCGGATTGTCATACCGGGTCGCGTACACATCAGCACGGGCAGCGAACAACGTGCCGAAGAACGACACCTTCACATCCGGCGACGACCAGTCGTCCACCATGCCGGGAGGCGCCTCGAAGAACGCGGCCTGCGCCGGCCTGGGCGGGGCCGCCTGCCTCGAGGTCATCTTCAGCAGCCGCAGCAGCCGGGCATTCTCCGCCCGCAGCCGTGCCAGCTCAGCCTCAACCGCCGTCGGGATCTCAGCCACGATGACAAGTTATCCACCAACGACCACAGGCCGGGCATCCTCGGCAGGAGCGAATGGTCGCACTGGAATTCTAGTTTGACCTGTCCTGGGTGAGCCAGCGCCGCAGGCAGCAACGCCGCGTGGCCTGGTCGCCGACAGCGCAGGGAAGATCAGCATGATGCGCAACGGCCGCGAGATTAACTACGACATCGTGGCCAAGCTGCTACCCGGCGGTGTTGACAAGATCGACCGGTACATCGGTATCGAGGTCGCATTCCCCGCCACCCTCGATGAGTTCTTTCAGGTCCGCAACGTCAAGCGCAGCGCCATCCCGGTCGACAAGCTGCGCGAGGAACTACGCAAGTGGCTGGAGCCCCCGTCAGGAAGGCGCGCAAGGACATCCGCGAACAGTGGGGCGAGGTAAAGATCCAGGAGGCGAAGGAAGCAGAGCACAAGGAGATCATCGAGGCGGTCACCCGGGCCGAGCAGACCGCGCCCAAGGGTCAGGCCGGCAAGGGCCTCACAACTGACCAGGCCGAGCAGATCATCCAGGACCTGCTTGAGGACCTCGGTGTCCAGGACGACGCTGAGCAGTCCGCCGAGATCCGCGAGGAGATCCAGGCGCAGCCGATCACGCTGAAGGACGGCAGATGGCCCGGCAAGGAAATCTTCGAGATCGCCGGCCACCAGCTCGGAAATACGATTCGGATGGTGACCTGCGTTTCTCCGTAGCAGCGCGGGGGCGGTAAGGCGGCGACGTAGTACTCGTGGGTGAGTCCCCCGAGGACCTGCTTCTGGCCGATCCGGTGCTCGGCGAGGTTGACCGGTTCGGGTGGTCGGCTGTCGGCTTGAGCTGGGGTGAGCTGGCCGAGGGAGCGATGCGGCCGGGCGGCGTTGTAGTGCTGCAGGTATTCGGTCAGCACCCGGCGCAGATGGTGCTCATTGACGATCAGCAACCGGTCCAGAAGCTCGCGGCGGAGGGTGCCGATCATCCTCTCGCAGATCGCGTTCGCTCTGGGCGCTTGCGGCGGGCTGCGGAGAATCCTGATTCCTTCCGCGGCGAACACGGCGTCGAAGGAGGCGGTGAACTGGCCGGCGCGGTCCCTGATCAGGAACTTGAGTGAAGCCGCGCGCTGGCCGAGGTCCATCAGGGCATTGCGGGCTGCCTGCGTCGTCCAGGCGCCGTCGGGGTGGGCGGCGATGTCGGCCAGGTGGACGCGGCGGGTGCCGTGCTCGATGAGGATACGTAGAGGCGTCGCAGGAGAATGGTTTCTACATGGAGGAATCGGCGGCGAGGATGCCGCGGGCCTGGGCGGTCAGGAACTGCTTCCAGGTCGGGCCGGTACGGCGGGGCGCGGGGCCGATGCCGGCGTCATGCAGGATCTGCCACACCGTGGAGGCGCGATCGGGTGGCCGAGCCTGACCAGTTCGCCTTGTACGCGCCGGTGCCCCCACGCCGGGTTGTCTGTCGCGATGCCAATCACGAACTTGCGGATCGCGGCTGCCGTGGCCGGCCGTCCGGGACCCCGCCGGCTGCTGTAGTCCCACTTGCGTGCGATCAGCCGCGGGTGCCAGGCGAGCAGTGTCGCCGGGGTCACCGCGAATACCTCAGCCCAACGGCGGCGGGGGATCAGCCGGGACAGGGCCGCGAGCCACAGCCGGTCGCCCGGCTGGTAGCGGATCGGATCCGGCTGATCTGGCGGCGCAGCACCGCGTTCTCGTGCCGGAGCACCAGGACCTCGGCATCCTTGGACATCTCACGCCGGGCCAGCGCTATCAGGCAGTCGAGCAGACAACGGATTAGATCCAGATCGCCCTGGCGGGCGGCCCGCGGTGGATGAGACTGGGTGGGTGCGCTGTCCGCCGACGTCGGTTCTCCTTGGCCCGGTTGAGGCCGTGGATTAGATTGACGCGGAAGCCCTGCATGTGCCGGGTGTCACCCGGTTGCCGCCGCGAGCGCGGGTACTAGTGTCTTTGATCTTGATGGGCTTCGCGGGCAGCGCACCTGATCATCCTGGCTGGATGGGAAAGGGGTGCCCGGGATGCAGGTGCTGTATGAGCGGTGCGCGGGGATCGACGTGCACAAGGACCAGGTGACGGTGGCGGTCCGGACGCCAGGCTCCGGGCCGGGCAGGCGGGACACCCAGATCCGCAAGTTCGGGGCGTTCTACGGGGTGCTGCGGGAGATGGCGCGCTGGCTGGCGTCGCAGGGCGTGACGCATGTGGCGATGGAGGCCACCGGCGTGTATACGATGCCGGTGTATCACGCGCTGCTGGAACCCGCCGCGTTCGAGCAGGTCCTGGTGTGCAACGCGGCGCATGTCAAGAACGTCCCGGGCCGCAAGACGGACCTGTTGATGCCTCCTGGCTGGGAGAGTTGCTGGAGTGCGGGCTGCTGCGCGGCAGCTTCATCCCGCCGGAGGACATCAAGGCGGTCCGCGACGTGGTCCGTTACCGCCGCAAGATCGTGCAGGAGCGGTCGTCGGAGACCCAGCGGCTGGGCGGGGTGCTCCAGGACGCGGGGATCAAGCTGGACTCGGTGGCCTCGTCTATTGACACGGTCTCGGGGCTGGCGATGATCCGGGCGCTGACCGGCGGGGAGCGGCGCGGGGAGGTGCTGGCTGAGCTGGCCCGGGGCCGGATGCGGTCCAAGATCGGTGACCTGTCGCAGGCGCTGGAAGGCCGGTTCGGGGAGCATCACGCGCTGATGTGCCAGCTGCACCTGGACCACATCGCCCACCTGAACGAGATGATCGCGAAGCTGGACGCGCAGGTGGAGGCGATGATGGTCCCTTTTGCCCGGCAGCGGGACCTGCTGGTCACGATCCCGGGGATCGGGCTGGTGGCCGCCGCCGCGATCATCTCCGAGATCGGGACCAGCCCGGGTGAGTTCTTCGCCACTGCCGCTCATCTGGCGTCGTGGGCCGGGCTGTGACCGGGTAACCACGAATCGGCCGGGAAACGCAAGCACGGCAAGCCCCGCAAAGGCAACCAGCACCTGCAGCCCCTGCTGGTGGAATGCGCCTGGTCCGCGGTCCGCACTAACGGGCGGCTGAAAGCCAGGTACCACCGGCTGGTGCTGCGCTTCGGCGGCTACCGCAACCCCGCCGCCAAGAAGCGCGCCATCGTCGCTATCGCGCACACCCTCATCGTGATCATCTGGCATGTGCTGGCGGTCGGCAGGACCTACACCGATCTCGGCCCGGACTTTTACGCCACACGCGCCGACCCTGCGAAGGAAGCCCAGCGGCTCATCGCCAGGCTCGAAGCCCTCGGCCACAAGGTCACGCTCGCACCCGCCGCCTGAACCCCCAACGACCCCGCTCCGCGGGGTGCTGCCGCGCCGTCTGCTAGGGCCAGTCTCGTACTAGCAGGTAGATGGCCGAGAAAAACGCTCAGGGATGATCTCACCCCGGAAGACTCCACTAGCCCCACGCCAGATCGGGTAGTCGAGGCCCCGCACGCTGCTACGAGAAAGAGCAGATCACCACCCGAATCGCATTTCCGAGCCCGTCGGCGGCCTGATCAACGAATACCGGAGAGCTGCATAGCGAACTCGAAGCACCAGTTCAGCGACGGTGAACGAGTTTCGGCACGGCACAGGGTATCGACGTCGCCCGGCTGCGGGCCGAGCTAGGCGGGGATCCGGGCTAAGCCTTGGTCCTCCTCGAGTGTCCAGCAAGGCGCTATATAGCCGGGGGCAAGCCCGCTTTGTTGAAGCGATCCTGCAGGCCAGGCGTGCCCGGGTACTGGGCGCGCAGATCCAGGACGCGCTTGGCGAACGCGGCCTCTTCGCCCTGGTGTTTGGCGAGCGCCCGCAGGTCGCGCAGCAGGGCCGCAGCCCGGTCGTATTCGCTGGTCTTCTTGGTCGCGATCATCTCGTCGACCTGCTTCCAGGGCGCTTCCCCCTCGGCCGCGAGTTCGTTGAGGCGCTTGGCGTAAGCTGCTGCCCTGGCGGCGGCCTTGCGGGCCTGTTCTTCGCGCCGCCGCTGTTCCTGGGCCTTCTGCCGCTCAGCCGCGCGGCGCTCAGCTGCCGCTCGCAGTCCGGTTGCTGTCCGGACTGATCCGGAACGACGCGTGGTGCTTGTATTACTTCCGCGGAAGCGACGCAGCAGCAGGGCCTGTACCTGGGCACCTTCGCCGTCGGTGACCATTGTCAGCAGCGTGTCCTTCTCCGCCGCGGGGAGCGCGGTGATCCATTCGGCCAGTCCGTCGTTCGTGGGTTCTTCGAGGGGCGGGCTTGTCTCGGCCGCCACGGCTATCAGGTCCTTGTCGATCTCCAGGAAATCGGCGATGGCCCGCAGCGGCGCGCTGAGGTCCCCGAGACCCGCCGGCACTGGCGGCTCGATGTCGTCTACGGTGTCTTCATCGTCTTCGCTGGCCCACTGGGCTCCCAGCAGCCAGGCGAGGTACAGCAGCCGGAGGTCGCCGGTGGCCAGATCGGAGCGTGCCTGCACCATCGGCCCGAGCCGGTCATCCGCCTCAACCCAGTAGTTGTCGGGGTCGCGGTCCAGGTACAGGCTGATGATCACGTGGTCGCTGGTCTCGATCACCGAGGCGGCGTCCGTGTGGCAGTACTGTCGCGCGACTTCGGCGTCGAGGAGAGCACGCGGGAAGCGGAACATCAGCCGGCGTGTACCCCAGTTCGCCAGGTAGAGGAACGCGTCGAAGTAGCGTTCCATCAGCTTCTCGGGGCTGCCGCGGAAATCGCTGTAGTTGTACTCATTGATGAACCTGGTGGCGGTAATCTCCGCGCGGCTCGACAGCTTCCGCAGTTCAGCGCGCTGCTTGTCGGTGAGCGGCTTGTCGAGCGCGAGGAACTCGTAGTACTGATACTCGCTCACGCGTACCTGGCCCAGTGCCGGTATGCGGCGATCCACTCGGCGCCGTTTGGCGGTGGCTCGGGCAGCGGCATGTCAGGGATGGAGATCGCCTGGTGCTGTCCGTCGCGGACGCAGTCCGCGACGATGCCGGACTCTGTCTGGGTGACGCCCTTGACGGTCACCATGACGCTCAGGACCGTGGTCTCGAAGGGCATCTCCAGGTTGTCCTCGATCATCACGGCGAAGCCGCCGAGCTGCTCTTCGTCGTTGTACGCATCGACTGTGACCTCTTCGACCAGCGCGTCCAGTTCTTCCTCGCTCAGTGTCAGCACGAGCGGAAGCCTAGGCGGAAGGCTGCCCTCTTCGCGCCCATTAGACCGATGGATTTGACCGCGGTTGGGGCGGGGTTGTGCGGGAGGATCGGCACATGGCGATTATCGAGGTCAGTGAGGACGGGGTGCGGCGCGTCGCCGGTGACCAGGTGTTCGGGCAGGCCAAGGAGTGGGCGGACAAAGTGAGCGGGCTGCGGGCCGGCGGTCGGTGATCTCCGCGACGGTGGACGGCGTCCCGGTCAGCGTGCGGATTCTCCCGGACGGGATCGCCGGGGAGTGCGAATGCCCGGCGGACGGGCTGTGCGCGCACGCGCCGAAGCGCTGGAGAAGGCGCAGGACGTGCACCTGGCCGCCTGCGAGGCGGGCACGCCCGACCCGGACGCGCTGGCCGAGCGCCTGGCGACGGGCGCGCTGGAAAGCGGGTGGGGAGTGTTCCGCGACGGCCCCGCCAAGTACGCCCGTATGCTCGGTGCGGCCGGGCTCGCCCGGTACCGTGAGCTGCTGGCGAACGCGCCCGCTAGGCAACACGGGCAGGACGCGTTGTGGACGTCGCTCCACCGTGCCGAGAAGGCGCACGTCGCTGACTGAGGCCGCATCTCCTCGCGTGCCTGGCCGGGCGGGTCGGCGGGTATCTCCTTGAGGTCGGCGGCTTCTTCGGGCTGCATCGATGATGAGCTCGTGCAGCCAGTTGTCGCCGAAGTCGTACCCGTACTCGGTAACGTCGCCGGGCTTCACAAGGTCGCCGACGCGGAACGTGCGCTCGTCGAGCGTGTCGAACCCGTAGTCCGGATCCGGCATGCATACTCGCGGTCGGCGATCCGGAAGTCGTGCAGGTGGCACTCCCGCCAGCCCATCGCCTCCTGGATCACCCTATGCGCCCGCGTCACGCCCTTGACGCGGCGGATCGCGTACCGGCCCAGGCCGGTGAGCTCCACCGTGGCCTAGTCACCACGGTTCGTTCTAGATAACTGGTGTGAGCGCGGCGGGGACGGGCCGCAGGGGGAGGATCAGCGCAGGACCTGGAAGCTGCCCGCGTCCAGTCCAAGCGCACCAGTGCGTTGCGGACGCTCGTCCGCCCGTGGTGTGGCCTGCCGATCCTCACGGTCGACGAGGAGATCTACTGGCTGCTGCCCAGCCTGGTCGTCGCCATCGTCGCCATCGTCGACAAGCTCGCACAGCTCCCGGGACACGGCTGCGCCGGGATGCTGTTCAGCAGGGTCAGCCAATGGTGCGCGCGGCATGGGTGGGGGCCGATGCGGCGGTAGCCCGGCATAGTGGTGGAATAGAGTTTCCCGCGTGGACCAGAATGTTCTCGTCGGCGCCCGTTCCTGTCAGATCCTCGGCCAGGCGGTCAAGCTTGCTCACTGGCTCGGATGCGGGCAGCGATCGCTGACCCCCGGCGGGGTGCTGCGCAAGCCTGATGTGCCCGCGGCTGGCGCCGCGCTGGGCGTCGCGGTTCCGGCCAGGCTCCGGACCGCGGCCGACATCCGTGAGCTGAACCGGCCGTGGGCGTTCGGGGCCGGGGCCGGGCTGATCCGCGTTGCGGGTGGCAAGGCCGCCGCAGAACCCGGCCTGGACATAGCTGCCATCGGGGACGGGGAACTCCTGGACCGCTGGCTCGCCGGGTTCCGCGCCGTGTGCGCGGCGGAAACGCCCAAGGAGACGGACGACGGCATCCTGCTGCTCGTCATCACTGCGCTTGCGGTGCTTGACGGCGAGACCATCGTTCCCGGCCTGCCGCCGGGCCTGCCGTTCTGGCAGGTCGTGAACATGTCGTCCCACTTCATGGGCGAGCGGTATGGCAGGTCGGCCCGGAACGCGGACGCCGCACGGACGCAGTACCACGGTGCCCAGTGGGGTCATGAGCTGCCCGGCCTCGTGCCGCTGCTCGCCGCGCTCGGCGTGGCCATGGGCGATGTTCAAAACCTGACGATCACCGAGCTTGGCCGGTGGGCTCGCCGCCGTCTGCCCGAAGGACTTCCCGCAGCGGCTGATCCGGCGCTGCCGGCCAGGGAGATGATCGCCGAGGCAGCGCGGTTCAGCGACGAAGTGACCCGTTACCACGTGGCATCGGGCTGGCTCAGCGGCCGGCACCCAGCTGAGGCGGCGCGGGAGATCCTGACGGCCGCCAGTGGCATGGCGCCTTCGGCGCGCACAGTCGCGATCCAGATCGCCGAACGCATCGGCGACGCCGCGCTCCCTGTCTGGCGGGAGATGGCGTCCGCGCCGTGCGTCGGGCCGCACGCCGCGATGGTGCTGTGGGAGTGGGACCAGCTTGCTGATGTTCCCGACGCGGATCTGCGCTGGCTGGCGGTCGAGCGTGCGGCGATCGCGGTGGAAGAAGGCGACCCGGATGAGGCCTTGACCATCCTGTGGGAGTCCCTGCCGGGGGAGGGCAGCGATGCCTGTCTCGCGTCAGTCGCCGCCACTGGGCACCCTGAGGCGGACACGGTGGCCAAGGCCGTCGCCGATTTCGTCGCGTCGGGCGCGCCGCGGAGTATCGACACGGTGGTTCAGCTGAAGATGGCGCTGGCGGGGTACCGCCCGGCGATCTGGCGCAGCGTGCAGCTACCAGCGGTCGCCACGCTGGAGAGGCTGCACTACGTGATCCAGGCGCTGTTCGGCTGGGACGGCGACCACCTGCATGAGTTCACGGTCGGCAAGCAACGGTACAGCGGTGCCTTCGGCCACCTGGAGGAGACGGGTTACGATCACGAGATCCGGATTGCTGCTGCCCTGTCCGGCGTCAGGATGATCGACTACGTCTACGACCTCGGCGCGTGCTGGGAGCACGAGATCACGCTGGAGAAGACGCTGGCGCTGGACCCGGAGCGGACCTACCCGGTCTGTGTCGCGTTCGTCGGCGACTCCCCGGTCGAGTACCCGGAGGAGGACTACGGGGACGGGCCCGAGGAGCCTGAGCCGTTCGACCTCGACGAGGTCAACCGCCGCCTGACCGGAGATGAGGACTACTAACGCAGGACCTGGAAGCGGCCAGTAGCCTGCTGCCGGACGGGGAGGGATGGCCGTGGCCAAGAGCAACCGCCGGAAGAAACAGGATCGCGCCAAGGCCGAGGTCCGGCGTGCCGAGCAGTCGCGGCTGCGGGCCAGGGCCGGGCGTCAGCAGCAGCTGGCCGACCGCTATAGTCGGCTGCTCGATCCGCAGAGCAGCCCCGCGGAGGTAGCCGAACTGCTGGCGGCGGCGTTGCCCGACTCGATCGCCGCTGGCGCCATGGTGCAGACGCGGATGAGCCTCGGTGCCCCGGCCGGGGAGGCGGCCGAGATCGCGCGGCTGATGCTGGCGAGTGCGCCAGAATCGCCGGGGGCCGGGGCGCTCGCCGTTGCCGCGTGGGCGGCGCACCGCACCGGGGACGAGGACGCCGAGCACCGGTATGCCCGGGAGCTGCTCGCCCGGGCGGATGCTGACGGCGATGCCGGGCAACGGCTTGAGGTGATCCGCTCGGTCTCGGTCCGGGGACATCCGGGTGAGGCGTGCGACCTGATCGAGCCCTGCCTGCGTGAGCACCCGGGTGACGGGCTGGCGGCCGAGATCTACGCCGAGGCGGTAGCGCGGGCGTACGGCGAGGCCGAGCCCGGTGAGCGGGAGCGGGCCGCCCTGGCCCGGCACGCGGACCGGTCCGGCATCGACGGGCTGCGCGCCGCGATCGGTTCCTTCCTGGACCGGACGGACTGGGGCGAGAGCGTCCGGAAACGGGCGGACGCGGATCGGGCCGCGCTGGAACAGGAATACTGGCAGCCCGCCGACCGCGCCGCGTTCGACGGGCTCGCGTTCGAGCTGGCGATCAAGCTCCCTGCTGACGGCGTGGACGGAGAAGAACTCCCCGGACCGGCCCGGGCAGATGACCCGGCGGATACCGTGCTGAGGGCGTTCGCCGCGGATCCGCAGGTGCTGGGGGAGCTCGCCGCCCGGGCGTCGGCGTGGGACGACCACGTGCACTACGGGGTATGGCAGCTGCCGGATCCCGTCGCCGCGCCGGGCGTGTGGTGCACCGACCTGGTTTCGGGCACGCGCCGGTACGCTCAGTTCCCGGCGTCGGCGCTCGACGGGGCGGCGCCGTGGACCGTGTGGCTGGGCGCGCTGGTGCCGGTGGACGGGATCTGGCGCAGCACCGGCAACGGCATCCGGCTCAGCCCGGTAGAAGGCGACGCGGTGGCGGAGTTCGCGGACCAGGCGGCCCGGCTGGGAATCCAGCTGATCTCCGGCGTCCCGCGCGACCAGCTTCCCGAACCCGGGTCGATGTCGATACGGTTCGGCCAGGCCGAGCCGTACTGCGTCCGCTGGGAAACCGGCGAAACGCCAGAGGCAGAGTTCGCGGAGTTCGCCAGTGCGGCCACCGCCGGGCTGATCACCAGGCTGGCCTCGCAGGTCTGGTGGAAGCGTGCGACGCCGCTGCGCCTGGAAAACACCGACGGCGACCCCATGCTGCTCATCGACGCGACGATCACGGTTCGCGGTGACGTGACCGGACGCCTGCTCGCGCACCCTGACTTCGCGGAGGAGGACGGCGAAGACGGCCAGATCGTCTGGTGGGGAGAGCGAGTGCCGGATCCCTCCCGGGACACCATCGTGATGCATGCCCGCCCGGACGGAACTGTCGAGCTGCTCGATCCGGATGATGAGGCGGAGCGCTGGGTGCTCGGGCGCGTGACGCCAGGCGAGGGGCGGATCCGGGTTCGGGTGAACTCGCAGCGGCGCCTTCGCCGGCTGATGCGGATTCTCGCGGCGATCGGGGTCGAGCCGCAGGCGACCGAAGAGAAGCAGGCCGAGCCCTCGCTGGACTTCGCCTGGGGACCGGTACCGGACAACGGTGACGACAGCGTCGGCGATGGCGCGTACGCGCGGGAGTGGGAGGCGAACTGGCTGGACCAAGCGGTGGCCGCGCTGAACTTCCGCACTCCGCGGCAAGCCGCCCAGGGTGACGCAGCGGACACGTTCCGCGTGGAAGCCCTGCTGCGCCAGCTCGAGTACCAGGCCGGGCTGGCCACGACGCGCGGCGAGCGCGGCATCGACGTTACCTGGCTGCGGGCCGAGCTCGGTCGCGTCCTCTGACCGGCAGCACTTAGCTGGGCCACGGGATCAGGCTCAGCAGCCCGGCCGAACCGGTGCTTCCGCTGTCCGAGGCCGAGTTCGCCGCCAAGCGTTTGACCTGACGGGCGACATCGAGGCATGCTCTTCAGCGCTGATGCCATGTACGGGCGAGCAGCCCGACCAGGCGCTGGCCGGCGAGGCTCTCGAAGGCGGCGGCGAAGCCTGTTGGGCTCGAATACACGATCGTGGCGGCGACCTGCTTCATCTTGTAGCAGCACGAGGCTGTCAGGCGGCGATCTGGTATTCGTGTGTGAGCCCGCCGAGGACTTGTTTCCGGCGGATCCGGTGCTCGGCGAGGTTGATCTGCGGTGGCCGGGTGTGAGCTTGAGCCGGTGCGAGCTGGCCAAGGGAACGGTGCGGCCGGGCTGTGTTGTAGTGCCGCAGGTATTCGGTCAGCACCTGGCGCAGATGGTGCTCATTGACGATCAGCAACCGGTCGAAGAGTTCCCGGCGCAGGGTGCCAATGATCCTTTCGCAGATGGCGTTCGCTCTCGGCGCCTGCGGTGGGCTGGCGAGAATCCTGATGCCTTCCGCGGCGAACACGGCGTCGAAGGAGCCGGTGAACTGGCCGGCGCGATCCCTGATGAGAAACTTGATTGAAGCCGCGCGCTGGCCGAGGTCCATCAGGAAGTTGCGGGCTGCTTGCGCAGTCCACGCGCCGTCAGGATTCGCGGTGATGCCGGCCAGGTGGACGCGGCGGGTGCCGTGCTCGATGACGATCAGGGCGTAGATGCGCCGCAGGAGCACAGTGTCCACGTGGACAAAGTCGACCGCGGGAATGCCGTGGGCCTGCGCGGTCAGGAACTGCTTCCAGGTCGGGCCCGTGCGGCGCGGTGCGGGATCGATCCCGGCGGCATGCAGGATCTGCCACACAGTGGAGCTGGCGATCCGGTGGCCGATCCTGACGAGTTCACCCTGCACGCGCCGGTGACCCCATGTCGGGTTCTCCGTCGCCATGCGGATCACCAGCTTCCGGATCGCGGCTGGCGTCGACGGTCGCCCGGAACGCCGGCGGCTGGTGTAGTCCCACTTGCGCGTGACCAGGCGCCGGTGCCAGGCGAGCAGCGTCGCTGGGGTCACCATGAACGCCTCACCCCACCGGCGGCGGGGGATCAGCCGGGACAGTGCCGCGAGCCACAGCTGGTCGCCCGGCTGGTAGCGGACCCTGCTAATCTGCCGCCGCAGAATCGCGTTCTCGTGCCGAAGCACCAAGAGCTCGGCATCCTTGAACGCCTCACACCCGGCCAGCAGCATCAGGCAGCCCAGCAGACAGCGAGCAAGCAGGTAGAGAACAGAGAAGATCACTCAGTGATGATCCCAACTCCCGAACACCGCCCAGGCCAGGAGACCAGGACAGATCGAGTAATCGAGCCCCACTGGACCCGGTCCACCCCGACAAGCTGCTCATAGCCGAGGACGTCGAGGAGGGCGCTCAGGTCGCTGGAGCCGTCCTGCAAGAGCCCTGGGCGACGCTCGTCTCAGAGGACTTCCACGCCGCCATGGCCCGAAGTGCAACGAACCCCGGACAAGATCATTTTGCCCGAGGTTCGAAAATGAGTGCTTTGGCGCCCCCAGCGGGGCTACATACCGAAGGTTACGGGCGCCACCTGCGGTTTCCCGCCGGGAAGCTCGTGATCGAAGGAGCCCTGCCACGCGAGGCGGCGAGGACGACAGGGTTTCAATCGTTTCCGTAGTGGTAGCGGGCCTTGAGGATCTTCACTTCCTTGTCGTCAGCCCGGTACACCAAGCGATGCTCGTCATCGATCCTGCGGGACCAGTATCCGGACAGGTCGCCCTTCAGCGACTCGGGCTTCCCGATGCCGCCGAAGGGGTCACGCTGGATCTCGCCGATCAACCGGGTGATCCGCTTGGCCATCCTCCGATCCGCGCCGAGCCAGAATAGGAAGTCCTCCCAGGCATCGGGGTCGAAGTGGACACTCCTCACACCTCACCAGCCAGGGCTTCCAGCTCCTCCATGGTCTTCGTAATGGCTGGGCGGCTTTCCTTGTCCCGAGCGATGGCCTCCATAAGGCGCCGGGCGTTGGCCGGGGAACGCAGCAGGTAGATGGTCTCCTGCCAGGAGTCGTAGTCCTCGGCTGACATCAGTACGGCGTCTCCGCTCCTAGAGGTGATACGCACTGGGGCATGGTCGTCGTTGACCTGCTGGATAAGGGGGAACAGGCGCGAGCGGGCCTCGCTGGCGCTGATGGTCATGCTTCACTCACTCCTTCAATACGGTACAAGTTTATTGTACCATACGCGTACGACAAATTGTGCAAGAGTGTAAGCTGGTGTCTTGCCGAGCACGGCATGGGGTCACGGATGTCCGTGCTCGCCTCACCGGCCTCGAGACCTGATCGCAATCCCCGCCCGGCGCCCGGCGAGGGCAGCAGCTGACCACGCCAAGCTATCCATCGCCTGCCTTATCCGCGCAATGCTAAACAATCCGCAGTCACGGCGATCCGCCGGGTCCGGGACTTCCGTTCCGGCGCGCGTAGCGTGGGGTGCGATCGTGCTCCCGGATCATTCGTCTGGCACGCTGAGTGAGGCGATGATCTGCTTACTGCTGCCCAGGTACGGCCAGCCGACCGCCTCGCGGGGACCAGGCAGGCGAGATGAAGGGACTGCTCGGTGGCTGAGACGGCGGTCGGCCTGGGGCGGACGGTGGCTTGACCGTTTCCTTGCCCGACGTGATCCCCGCCATCCCCGGCGACGACGCGCTCTACCTGGTCATGGAACTCACCCACGCGTCGGAGCTAGCTTCCTCTCCAATGATGCGGAGGAACAACCGGCAGCCGACGTTCTCCGTCGCTACAGTCCTTTCGTAGCAAGCCTCACAGTGAGCGAGGAGAGGCGATATGGCGCAGGCACCGCGGGAACGCCTGGCGAAGCTACTCGACGACGCCGAATCCCCGGGAGCCTTCAGCGCGCAGCTCCTGGTCCCGGCGGACTCCCTGCACCTAGAGGTCAAAGGCGCCGGCCAGATCCGCCTCCCGGTACGCGCACCGCAGGCCAGGAAGCTCTGCGACATCGCCCGCCCGGCCCGTTTCGGCGTCGGTGAGCAGACGCTCACCGACCCCAGCGTCCGCGACACCTGGGAGATCCCCCCGGATCTCGTCACCATCACCGGCCCCAAATGGGCCGCCGCCCTCGAGGGTGTGCTCGATGAGGTCCGCGATCAGCTCGGCCTGCCGCTCAGCAGCCGGCTTGAGGCCGGACTCCACGCCATGCTCGTGTACGGCCCTGGCCAGTTCTTCCTCCCGCACCAGGACTCGGAGAAGGACGACGCGATGATCGGCACGCTGGTCGGCACGCTGGTCGTGACGCTGCCGTCCTCGCACACCGGCGGCGAGCTGATCGTCGAGCACGGCGGCGAGAGCGTCGCGTACCGCTCGTCGAAGGACTCGCTGTCGTTCGTGGCCTTCTACGCCGACTGCCGCCACCAGGTCAAGCCGGTGAAGTCCGGCTACCGGGTCACGCTCACGTTCAACCTGCTCGCGCACACCGACAGGACGGGGCAAGCCGCGGACCAGCCGGTAGCCGAACTGGCACGCTGCCTCACCGGGCACTTCACGACCAGGGCCTCGAAACGCTACGGCACCGGTGACCTCGATCCCCCGCACCGTCTCGTCTACCTCCTCGACCACGAGTACACCGAACGTGGCCTGAGCTGGAACCGGCTCAAGGGCACCGACACCGAACGGGCGGCGCTGCTGCGAGCCGCCGCGGACCAGGCGGACTGCGAGGCCGTGCTGGCGCTCGCCGAGGTCAAGGAGACCTGGGATTGCTACCCGTCCGAGGATCAGTGGGACGATTACGGCGACGAAGACGAAGACGAAGACGACTGCGGTGACGACCCGGATCCGGACGGCTACGAGTTCACCGACCTGATCGACTCTGACATCAGCCTCGGCTGGTGGACCAGCCCGTCCGGTAAGGGCGGCGAATCGATCTCCTTGCACGTCCCAGACTCCGAGGTGTGCGCGACGACCCCGTCCGTGGAACTGAAGCCCTACCAGTCCGAATACGAGGGCTACATGGGCAACTACGGCAACACCATGGACCGCTGGTACCGCCGGGCCGCCGTGGTGGTGTGGCCACGGGAGCGGGCCTTCGTGGCGCGGGCCGAGGCGTCGGCGTCGTGGGCGCTCCACGAGCTGCGCTCCCGCATCCATGTCGGCGACCTGACAGGCGCGCGTGCAGCGGCGCAGTCCCTCGCGCCGTTCTGGGACAGCACCGCGAAGGCGAAGCCGCCACTTCTGGAGTCCGCGCTAGACGTCGCCACCGGCCTGGACGAGCCCTCGGCGGCCGCCGTGCTGCTCCATCCGTTCTGGATCGAGTCACTTGCACCCGAGAACGCGACCGCCGTGGCGGCCCTCGTCGCCCGCTACGGCGAACCATGGACCAACACCGTCCTCGACGGCTGGCTGGGGTCCAGGCAATCGTGGGCATACCAGGGTGACGCGGATCGTCTGGGCTGGATCCAGTCACTGCCCCTGCTCTGCGACGCGCTGATCGATACCGGTGAGCCCGGCGCGGCAGCGGCCCGGCGCCTGCTGGCCGCCTCCTGGCGCTGGCTGAGCGACGAAATCCGGCTCTGGGTCAGCTATTCGCCGGCCAGGCACCGTGAGGAGCGACTCGACCTGCTCAGCAGGCCACTCGCCCGTCTGCTCGAAGCCGCCGCTGTCATCGGTGAGACCGCGCTGCGGGACGCGATCCTCACCGCTCTCCGCGAGCACAGCGACAACGTGCTCGCCTGCCTGATCCCGGCTCTCCGAGCGTCCACGGCGCTGTCCCAGGACAGACAGCGAGCCTCGGGGCTAGACATCCTCGCACGGGACTGCGCGGAGCGGCTCGGCGAGATCATCGGCCGCCCCCCGCGCGCCGAAGACGACTGGTCGATCCCCTGGCCCCCCGGCTGCGACTGCGACCTCTGCGGCACGCTACGCGAGTTCCTCACCAGCAGATCCCGCCGTTCCTTCGAGTGGCCGCTCGCCAAGGAAAAGCGCCGGCACGTCCACACTCGGATCGACACGGCCGAGCTGCCCGTCCGCCACGAGACCAGGCGCAGAGGCAGCCCGTACACCCTGGTCCTGACCAAGACCCAGGAACTCTTCGAGCGGGAGCGAGGGGCACGACACCGGGCCGTGACGGACCTCACGTGGCTCACCGAGAACAGCGGCTTCGCGTAACGGTCCTCGGCGTCAGGTGGTGGTTCCGGGTCGACGAGCGCGGAGCGATTACGGCGAGGAGCTTGTTCGCGCACCGCAAGATCACCGGGTGATCATATGCCTGCTGATGAGCGGCGGCGATGACTGGGCAGTCGTCAGGCTGGACGCGGGCGGCTGCGACCGGCCGGTCCGCCGAGGAAATGCCCAGCTCAGGGGGCTTTCAGGCATCTCGGACAGGACAGGTGCCTGCAGGACCCTGCTGGCTTATTGATCAGGCGGTGAGTGTGAAGTCGAGGCGGGCGAGGTGGCTTGATCTGGTGCGGTCCAGGGGGTGGCCGGTCCAGTAGGCGTCCATCCGGATCATGTTGATCGCGGCGGCGGCGATGTTGTGCTCGAGCTGGGTCGTGCGGCAGCCGCTGATCCGTGCGAGATGCAGGCGGTCTTCCTGAACCTGCGCCATCTGCCGGAGGTCTCGCTGGATCTTGTGACGGCTCTCGGCTGCCCGCTGCAGGCGCTGCTGGGCGAGCTGAGCGCGCCCCGGCGAGGCCCTCCTCACGCTCGGAGACCCCGGGCCGCTGCTCACCGACGCATGGGCCGCGTTGCGCGGGCAGGACGCCGGGCTCGGGCGGCTCCTGCGCCTGGTGAATCAGCGCCACCGGCGTAATGCGTTCATCGACCCGGTGGTGGCCGGGCACGTCGTCGCCCTGCTGCTGGACGAGGCGGCACCGTGGCAGGCAGGCAAGGAGATCGCCAGGCTGTTGCGTGAGTGGCTAGCCCGGTCCTCCGCACATGCATAGAGATCAACTCCGTGATCCCGCGAGTTCCGGCTGACCCGCCAAAGTCGCCGGGTGTGGCTTAGTGCCTGGAGCTTCTAGATCAGCTGGACTAACTGTCTGGTAACTGGCAGGACTTCTGCTCGTGGCCTCCTGGACCCGCGAGCTGACGGTGCGGCCGGTGCCGCACGGGGAGATCGCCCGGTTCGGCGAACTGCTGGCCGCTCATCACTGGCTCGGGCCACAGCTGTTCGGGTCGGTGGTCCGCCATGTCGCCGTCCTGGACGGCGCCTGGGTCGCGCTGCCCGGATACGGGTCGGCGGTTCTGCGGTGCGCCGCGAGGGACCAGGTGATCGGCTGGGCGGATGCCGACCGGGTTGACCGGCTGCCGATGCTGGCCGGCAATCAGCGGTTCTGCGTGCTGCCCGGTCCGCGGCCGCCGCACCTGGCCTCGGCGGTGCTGGCCCGCTCGCTCGCCCGCATGCCCGGGGACTACCTGCGGCTGCGCAACCAGATCGTGCTGGCGGTGGAGACGTTCACCGACCCGGCCCGCCATACAGGGGCGTGTTACGCCGCGGCCGGGTTCGCCTGCGCCGGGTCGACGGCCGGGTATGTCCGCGGCGCGGGTGGGCGCGGCTACGCCTTCCACGGGCAGGTGAAAGCCTGCTGGCTGCGCGAGGTCGCGCCCGGCGGGCTGGCCGCGCTGGGCGCGGCAGGCCCGTCGGTGCTGTTCACCTGGCCCCCGCCCGCGGACGGGTGGCTAGACCTCAGCCTCGATCAGGTCGCCTCGTTGCGCGCCTGCCTGGAAGGCGTGCTGGCCGATCCCCGCCATGCGCGGGGGATCCGCCACGACCACGCGGCGGTGGCGGCGATCGACGCGGCGGCGCTGCTGGCCAGGCACGCCTCACCGGCGGCGATCGCAGGCTATGCCGGCAGGCTCAGCCAGGACGCGCTGCGGCTGTTCGGGGCGCGCTGGTCGCGCCGGCACGGCGGCCGCATCCCTCCGTCTGAGTCAAGCTTCCGCCGGTTCCGGGCAGCCCTGCCAACTGGCCCGCGCGGCCGGCACCTGGCTGGCCGTCCAGGCCGCCGTCGGCGCCCTGGACGGCCGGCAGCCGCGCCCGCGACGACCTCGACCGCCTGATCCGCGGCCTGGGCGGCCGGTTCTACCCCGACGAGAAAGCCGTCACCGAACGGCTCCGCCAGATCACCGTAGCCCGCAAGGCCGGGCACTGCCTGCGCTACGCCCTCACCACCACCCCGGCCGGCACCGCCTGGGAGACCGCCGTGGCCGGCACCGCCGTGGACACCGCTCCCGAAGCCGGGCAAGCCGGCGGGACCGGCAGCGGCGGACCCGGGAAACCCGCCCTCACCTGGTGGTCCGGCCAGGACGCCATCGACGCTGAGGCCGCTACCGACGGCTGGTACGCGCTGCTTGCCAACCTAGATACCCAAGTCACCGCTGCCGGGGTGCTGCTGCGCTATAAGGGCCAGGAAGCCGTGGAACGCCGCTACGGCAACCTCAAGGGACCACTCGCGGTCGCCCCGATGTTCCTGCACAGCAACCGGCGCATCGCCGCCCTGATCACCGTGATCAGCCTCGCCCTCCTGGTCTTCTGCCTCATCGAGCGCGAAGCCCGCCGCAACCTGGCCCCCGAAACCAAAATCGACGGGCTATACAACCGGCAGCCCGCCCGCCCGGCCGGCCGGCTCATCCTGACCACCCTGGCCAGCCTGCGCCTGATCCCAGCGACCGCCACGACACCCGCGCAGATCACCAGACCGGGCCCCGTGCAGGCGCGGCTGCTGGAACTCCTGGGCGTGGACCCAGCCCGCCCGCTGTAACACCGTGCCCAGGACGCCGTAGTTGACCTACGAGTATGTGCGAATTACAGGGCTAGCAGCCACCGGCAGAACGCCAGCAGATCGAACGCATAGCCTCGGACCGTCCGCGGCGAACTTGCGGGTCAAGGAAGTCCGGATCGCCGAGGACGAGCGGTTCGTGATCTGCTACAACCCCGAGGCGGCGGAGCGGGACGCCGCCGTGCGGGCACAGATGCTCGCCCGGCTCGACGAGATGATCAAGGACAGCGGCAAGCTCACCAAGACCAAGCGGGCCGAGCTGCGCGGGGTCATCTCCACCAAGCCGGGCCTGAACCGGTACCTGCGCGACAGCTCACCAAGACCCGAGCGCGACTTGCTCGCCAAGCTCAAGATCCCGCATCCGAAGAAGATCATCGAGGCAGCCCCCGCAAGCCCCTGACCAGCAGCGACTCCACTGGCTAGTGGCACGCCCCGTCACCACCCCGGCGCGCGTCCGCGCTTCCCGGCTGCCCCTGGCCGCGCGGGACCGGGTCACCACCGTCCGTTAGGAAAAATCGTATTCATTTACCTAACGAGCGGTGGTATCTGCGCCGGTCTTGCGGTACCCGAGCACCTCCGAGATCTGCTCGGCTGACTGCATCACCAGCGGCGGCAGCTCGGTTCCCAGCCTGGGCCGGAAGCGCAGCTCGGGGATGGTCACGGTGAGGCTGCCGACGACACCCGCCGCGTCGAACACCGGAGCGGCGGTCCCCACCGCTCCGGGCAGCTTCTGGCCCTTGGTCAAGGCGTAGCCTCGCCTGCGGATCGCGGCGAGGTAAGCCCGGAACCTGGCCTCTGGCACGGGCGGCCGGTTACCTACCGGCGACGGGTGGACGGAGGCGAGGACGCGCTCCAGGTCCGGTTCCGGCAGGTAGGCGAGAATCGCCTGGCTCGACGATCCCCAGTAGGCGCTGACCGGCGTGTTCAGGTTGATCCGGTAACTGAGGGCCTGGGAGGAGTCCGCCTTCGCCGCGAACGCGACCGTGGCCGTAGCCCGGTCGAAGACGGCGAACAGACTGGCTTCGTCGCAGGCCGCGGTGAGCTCATCGAGGAACGGCTGGACGGTCTTGGCCAGGTCCGCCTTGGAATGGATGAGGGCGGCGAGCCGGTACAGGGCCGGCCCTACCCGGTAGCGCTTGCTGGCCGGGTCCGCCACCACGAATCCGGCGCTGATGAACTGCTGCAGCAGCCGGTGACTCGTGCTGGGCGGCAGCGCCAGCGCGACCGCGACGTCACGGACCGCGACCAAGTCGTCGGATTCCGCCAGCAGCTTGAGCAGTTCCAGCGCGCGCTGGATCGTGCCAGGGCTCTGGCTGGGAACGGACCCGCGCACCGCTGCGGGCGATCCATCGATTGTGGTTTCCATCCGGCCTCCCCGCCCCGCGACGTGAATCGCTGCCGAGCGACAACCGCACGTGAGTGATCCTCAACTGGTCAGATAGGCGACGGTTTCCGAATCCTGTAGCGAAGCTGACAGCTTCGCCGAAATCCCTCGCTACTCCAGGCCGCCCGACGTCAGGCAGTCTGACTCCCCCTTAGGTGGATGTCCGGTTGGCCCAAACCGCTACCGATGCCGGTCTTGACGGACTCATTTCTACTCTACTACGGTATCAACCATTCAGCGGAATCAAATTCCACTCAGTGAAATGAACGGGCGCCGCTTCAGCGGGAGCCGCTCGTGGTGGCGCGCGAACAGGAGGCGATCCCTTGCCCGACCCGTCAGGGCCAGGCGACCGGCAGCAACTCGGGTGCGGATGAACGTCGCGGCCGTGTTCGCGGCGGGGCCAGGCCGCTTACAGGTACCGGGCCAGCGGACTCACCGGTACAGGGAGGTATTCGGAGTGAAGGTCGTGGGCTCTAGACAACGTGGGCGCCTGATGGCGCTCACCGTGGCGACGGTGGCGGCGCTCCTCCTGGCTGCTTGCAGTTCGAGCAGCTCAGGTTCGGGCTCGAGCGGCGGCGGTGCGGGCAATTCAGGGAAGGGGCCGATCACCCTCGGCGAGATGGGACCGCTGACCGGGCCCCGCGCCGACCTCGGCGCGGCGATGGTCTCGGGCGCCAAGCTGGCCCTTTCGGTCATCAACGCGGACGGCGGGGTTCTCGGCCACCAGGTGACCCTGGACCCGCAGGACGACGCCTCAGACCCGGCCGACGCCGTGCCGGCCGCGGACAAGGAGATCAACGTCGACCACGTGGTCGCCATCGTGGGACCGATCGTGCAGACGGCGCCGGTCGTGCTGCCGCTGGCCGCGAAGGCTAACATCCCGATGCTGATGTGGGGCGGCGGCGCCGCCTTCGACAACGAGACCAGCCCCTATTTCTTCCGGCTGGCGCCGTCGGACACCGAGATGTCCGACGGCATGATGGTGTACGCGCACCGGAGGGGCTGGAACAAGGTCGCCCTGGCCATCGGCAACACCACCGGTGACACGTCGCTGATTCCCGGCCTGACGGCCGCGGCGAAGAAGCTGGGCATGACGATCCAGCGCACGGTCACCTTCGCGGTGGGCTCGACGTCGTTCCGGAGCGAGATCACCGACCTGTTCTCCGGGCACCCGCAGGCCATAGTCGGCCAGTTCGACATCCCGTCGGCGGGCGTGGCCTTCGGCGAGATGAAGCAGGAGAACCTGCTCTCCACGCCGTGGGTGGTGAGCAACCTGTGGTTCGCCAAGGAGTTCTACACCTCCGTCGGCTCGGCCGTCGCCACCGGCCCCATCTACATCGCCAACCCGGGCACCGAGAACGGCGGCTACAACAGCTTCCTGTCGCTGCTCAAGCAGAAGACCGGTCAGAGCCAGCCGTCCAACGGCGAAACGTACCTGTACGACGCGACCAACATCTGGGCGCTCGGGGCACAGGAGGCCGGGACCTACAAGTATCCCGCGCTCGAGCAGGGCATCCTCAAGGCGGCCAACGGGCCGGGCACGACCTGCACCAGCTACACCCAGTGCTTCGACCTGCTGAAGTCCGGCAAGGCCATCAAGTACGTGGGGGCCGCGAGCAGTGTCAACTTCGACAGCCATCACAACGTGTACGGGCCGTTCGACTTCCTGCACTACAACTCCGACGGCAGCGTCTCGGCCGCCGCGACCCTGAGCCCGGATCAGATCACCGGCGCGCTGAAGCAGTGACCACCCACCCGATAACAACCACCCGGTAACAACACCAGAGTCCGTCATGGAGCAGGCCCTGGGAGGCGTCAGCTGCGGCTCCCGGGGTCGGCGTCAGGAGCGTCAGCATGAGTCACCTGCTGCAGGCAGTGGGGTTCGGCCTGGCCACCGCGTCGATCGTGGCGCTGGCCGCCGTCGCGGTATCCCTTCAGGTGAGCGTCACCAACTTCTTCAACTTCGCCTACGGGGACTTCATGACCTTCGGGGCGTACGTGGCCTGGACGGCCCACACCGAAGGCGTCAACTTCTTCCTGGCCGTGCTGCTCGGCGGAATCGCCGTCGGCGTGCTCGGCGTGGTCGCCAACTACCTGGTGTTCCGGCCCTTCATGCGGCGGGGAGTGCGCCCGGTCACGCTGCTCATCGCCGGGGTGGGCCTGTCGTTCATCCTGCAGAACGCACTGATCCTCATCTGGACGCCGGCGCCGCGGCGGTTCTCGCTGAACCTCGGATCAGCCCTGCATCTGGGGCCGTTCCTGCTGACGCCCGGCGACCTGATCATGATCGGCGCGTCAGTGGCGCTGCTGCTCCTGCTGCACTTGATGCTCACCTACACCAAGTTCGGGAAGGCCATCCGCGCCACCTCGAACAACATCGACCTGGCGCGCTCCTGCGGCATCGACAGCGACCGGGTGATCTCGCTGACCTGGTTCATCGCCGGCCTGCTCACCGCCGTCGCGGGCATCGGCCTGGTGCTGCAGGAGAGCACGCTCAGCCCGACGACCGGCTTCACCGAGCTCTTCGTGATCTTCGGCGCGGTCATCCTCGGCGGCATCGGGCGTCCGTACGGCGCGATGCTGGGGGCGCTGATCGTCGGCGTCCTCACCGAGATCGCCGGTGCCTACGTGGACGGCGCCTACAAGACGTCCATCGCGTTCGGCGTCGTCGTGGTGCTGCTGCTCTTCCGTCCGCAGGGACTCATCAAGGCTCGGGGGCTGATCAGCTGATGCTCTACTTCCTCACCGACCTGCTGGTGCTCGGGTGCGTCAACTCGATCATGGTGGTAGGCCTGAACCTGCAGTACGGCTACAGCGGCCTGCTGAACTTCGCGTTCTACATCTACGTGGCCATCGGCGCCTACATAGCCGCGATCACGACCATGGGCCCGTCCACCGTGCCCGGCATCACCTACGCCCTGGGCTGGACGCTGCCCTGGTGGGTGGGCCTGATCCTCGGCGGCATCGTGGCCGCCGTCTTCGGCGCGCTGGTCTTCCTGCTCACGGTACGCCGGCTGCGGAGCGACTACCTGGCCATCGTCACGGTGGCGGTCGCGTTCATCGTGTGGAACCTGATCGACACCTACCAGCCGCTGTTCGACGGTGACACCGGCCTGTTCAACGTGCCGCAGATCACCGGCAGCGCGAACATCAGCACCGAGGCCTACTCGCTGATCATCGCGGCCCTGTCCGCCGCCTGCCTGGCCGTGTTCGTGTGGATGTCGCGGCGGATATTCCGCTCGCCGTTCGGCCGGCTGCTGCGTTCCATCCGCGAGGACGAGCAGGTGACGGCCGCGTTCGGCCGGGTCGCCTGGAAGCCGCAGATCGCCGTGTTCACCATCGGCTCCTTCCTGGCCGGCATCGCCGGCGGCCTGCTGATCTTCTACATCAGCGCCTGGAGCCCGGCCGCCTTCCTCCCGCTCGAGTCGTTCATCCTGCTCGCCGCGCTCATCGTCGGCGGGTCCGGGAACTACTGGGGGTCGCTGCTCGGCGCGTTCGTCCTCATCGAGGGGCTGGGCGAGATCTCCAGGTACGTGCCGAGCTTCGGCAACGGCGCGGACGTCGGCGCCCTGCGCGCGATGGTCATCGGCCTGGTCCTCATCCTGATGCTGCGCTACCGGCCGGAAGGCATCATCCCCGAGCGGTGGCTCAAGTGGTACCGGACCAAGGGGCCGGCGGCCGCGCTGGCCGGTTCCGCAGCGGCCGGTTCCGGGGCCAGCATCGAGAGTCCCGCCCCGGACACCGGAGCGGCCGCCGCGGACCGGCCGTCGCTGGCCACCGCCGAGGTCGCCGCCCCGCTGCCTGCCGCCCCGCTGCCTGCCGCCCCGCTGCCTGCCGCCCCGCTGCCCGAGGTTCCGCTCGCCGCGCCGCGGGCGACGGCGGCCGGACCGCCCGGCGCGGTCGCGCCGGGCGCGGACATCCTGCTGGACATCCGCGACGTGGTGTACTCCTACGACGGGGCCCGGGCGGTGGCCGGCTGCAGCTTCAGCATCGACCGCGGCACCGTCACCGGCCTGATCGGGCCGAACGGGGCCGGCAAGTCGACGCTGGTGGAAATCCTGAGCGGCCGACTCGCCCCGCAGTCGGGCGAGGTCGTGCTCGACGGCCAGAGCGTGGGCGGCCGGAACCCGGCCGGGATGTCCCGGCTCGGGGTCGCCCGCACCTTCCAGACCGCCCGCGTGCTGCCGCACCTGCCGGTGCTGGAGAACGTGATGATCGCCGCTCCCGCGCAGCGAGGCGAGGATCCGCTGGCGGCCCTGTTCTGGCCGCGGGCCTGGCGGGACCAGGAGACCGCGCTGCGCCGGGAGGCCGTCGAACTGCTCGGCTGGCTGGGCCTGAGCAGCCACCTGGACCGTCCGGCCGGCTCGCTGTCCGGCGGCCAGCAGCGGCTGATGGAGATCGCCCGGGCACTGATGGCGCACCCGCGGCTGCTGCTGATGGACGAGCCCACCGCGGGCGTGTACCCGGAGACCAGCCAGCTGATCGCCCGCCGCGTCCGCGAGATCGCGGCGACCGGCGTGACGGTGCTGCTGATCGCGCACAACATGGCGTTCCTGTCCTGGGTGGCCGACGACGTGGTGGTGATGGCCGAAGGACGGGTGCTCACCCGCGGGTCGCTGGAGCAGGCCCGGGAGCACAAGGACGTCATCGCAGCGTACCTAGGGGTCGCGGCCAGCGAGTCGCGCGGGTCCCAGGCCTCGTCCGTCGGTGGAGGTGAGTGAGGTGGCGATTCTGCGCGCCGAGGGCATAACCGCCGGCTACGACGGGCCGCCCGTCCTGGACGACGTGGCCGTGACCGCCGAGAAAGGCACGACCACGGTGATCCTCGGGCCGAACGGGGCGGGCAAGTCGACCCTGGCCAAGGCGATCCTGGGGCTGCTCCGGGTCCGCGCCGGTCACGTCTACCTCGCCGACTCCGAGGTCACCGGCCTCATGCCGCACAAGCTAGTGCGGCGCGGTCTGGGCTACCTGCCGCAGCTCGCGAGCGTCTTCGACGACATGTCCGTGCTCGAGAACCTGGAAATGGGCGGCTACACACTGAAGGGCGACCTCCGCCAGCGCATCGCGAAGGTGCTCGAGCTTTTCCCCGACCTGGGGGTCGACCGGCAGAAGAGGGCCAGCGCGCTGTCCGGCGGCCAGCAGCGGATGCTCGCGCTGGCCCGGCTGCTCATGACCGAGCCGCTGGTCGCGATCCTCGACGAGCCGACCGCGGGCCTCTCGCCGCTGTACGCGGAGCGGGTATGGGAGCAGATCGACCGCATCCGCGGCACTGGCGTCGCCCTGCTCGTGGTGGAGCAGAACGCGTCGCTGGCCATGGACCACGCCGACTCGGTCTGCCTGCTCGCCCAGGGACGGAACGTGCTTTCCGGGAAGGCGGACGAACTGCGCGAGCGCGCCGAGGTGGCGCGGATTCTCGTCGGATGAGCGTCCCGTCCGGCCGGCTGACCCTGGCCCCGGGGCCGGCCGCCCCGCCTGGCCTGCGCGCAGCGTGCGCGCGGCAGGCACTGACCATGATGAGGAGGAGCAGCCCATGGCGCACCCGCCGGTAGACGACCCTGCCGCCGCGTTTGTCTACGAATCCGGGCCCGATGCCGCGTCCCGTTCGGAGATGACGATCCGTCAGGTCGAGGCCTGGGTGATCCGCAGCCCGCATCCGGCGGTCGACATCGGCGGTGGCCATTCCACCCGGCTGCTCCCCGACTCCGTCATCGTCCGCATCACCACCGACGGCGGCTACGAGGGCTTCGGTGATTCCTGGGTGCAGCACACCGACGCGCGGATCCTGCGCACCGGAGTGCTGCTCGGGCTGCGCCCGCTGCTGCTGGGCCAGGACTCGCGGAACATCCCCGCGCTCTGGGACCGGCTGTGGCGCTCGGTGCGCCACCACGGCCTGCACCCGGCAATGAGCGCGGTGGACATCGCCTTGTGGGACCTGAAGGCGCGAGCGATGGGCCAGCCGGTGTCGCAGCTGCTCGGCGGCCTGCTCCGGGATCGCGTCGAGGCCTACGCCACGATCCCGTGGAACCGCCCGGTGGAAGAGCAGCTCGAGCTGATCGACGCGGCCCGGGACTGGGGATTCCGCGGGGTCAAGTTCGCGATCGGGCACGGCGTCGAGACGGACAAGGCGCGCATCACCCGGCTGCGCTCGGAGCGACCCGACATGCCGCTCGCCGTGGACTCCAACGGCGCGTACGACGTCGCGGACGCCGTGGCGGTGGGAGCCGCCTGCGACGCCACCGGTGTCCGCTGGTTCGAGGAGCCGTGCCCGTACACCCACGTCGAAGCGCTGGCGGCCGTCTCCGCGCGGCTTAAGACCCCGATCTCCGGTTTCCAGTCGGACACCACCGTGTACGCGCTGCGGCGGCATCTGAGTGTGGACTCCCTGGCCATCTTCCAGCCGTCCTTCGACAAGTGCGGCGGCATCAGCCAGGGCGTCAAGATCGCCAACGTGCTGGACGCGTGGGGGAAGCGGCTCGTGCCGCATTCCGCCGCGCCCCCGCTGAGCTTTCTCGCCGCGGTGCACGTGGGAGCCACCGCAGCGACCGGCGGCCTCACCGAGTTCATGGTGCCCGAACGTGAGCCGAAGAGTTTCGGCCGCTACCCGTTCGGGCCGCACCTGCGCGACTCGTCGCTGCTCGACGTGGACCACGAGGGGTTCGTCACCGTGCCGACCGGACCGGGGCTCGGCGTGGACATCGACATGGACCGGGTGCGTGAGCTCGACCGCCCGGACTGACGCCCAGGCGCAGTCACTATCCGCTTCGGATCGCAGTCAAGGAGAGTCTTAGCGATGCCTTCGATAGCCGTCATCGCAGGGGACGGCGTAGGAAAAGAGGTCATTCCGGCCGGTCTGCGGGTGCTCCAGACCGTCGCTTCGCTCGACGTGGAGATGCTCCCGTGGGGTACGGACTACTACGAGAAGACCGGCGCGATGATGCCCGGTGACGCGCTGGCCCAGCTCGACAAGCACGACGCGATCTACCTCGGGGCGGTGGGCTGGCCGACGGTGCCGGACCACGTCACGCTATGGGGGCTGCTGCTGCCGATCCGCAAGGCTTTCCAGCTCTACGTCAACCTCCGGCCGGTGAAACTGCTGCCCGGAGTGGCCGGACCGCTGGCGAACCGCGGCCCGGACGACATCGACATGATGTTCATCCGCGAGAACACCGAGGGGGAGTACTCGGGCGCGGGCGGCCGGGTGCACGTCGGCACGCCGTACGAGGTGGCCGTGGAGGCGCCGGTGTTCACCCGGCTGGCGGTGGAGCGCGTCGCCCGTTACTCGCTGGAGCTGGCCCGGGCGCGTTCGGGGTCGCTGATCAGCGTCACCAAATCCAACGCCAGCCGCTACGCGTACGTCCTGTGGGACGAGGTGGTGTCCGAGGTGGCGCGGGCGTACCCGGAGGTCACCGTGCAGCGGATGCACGTCGACGCGATGGCGACCCGGATGGTGCTGCGGCCGGACACGATCGACGTGGTCGTCGCGTCGAACCTCTTCGCGGACATCCTCACCGATCTCGGTGCTGCCCTGCAGGGCAGCCTGGGCCTGGCGGCCAGTGCGAACCTCGATCCGACGCGGGCCCACCCGTCGCTGTTCGAACCGGTCCACGGCTCCGCGCCGGATATCGCCGGGCAAGGCCGCGCCAACCCCGTCGGCGCGATCTGGACCGGTGCCCTCATGCTCCGCCACCTCGGGTTCACCGACGAGGCCAGCCGGGTGGAGAAGGCGATCGAGCAGGTGCTCGCCGACGGCGCGGTACGCACCGGGGACCTGGGCGGATCGGCTAGCACCGAGGATGTCGCCGATGCGGTAATCAGCGCGCTGCGGGCACCCGAGCCGGCGCGGACGAGTGAAACGGGAGGTAGCCGATGAGTGAGGGCCTGACGGCGAAAGTCAGTGAGTTTGTTTCCAGCACGCCGCTGGATGCAGTCCCGCCCGAGGCGGTACGCAAAGCCAAGCACTCCATCCTTGACGGCTTCGGGCTCGCCGTGGCCGGAGCGCGGACCGAAGGCGTGGCGATCGCGGCCGCGGAAGTGGCCTCCTACCACTGCCAGGGCGGCACCTCGACGGTGCTCGGCCACGGCACGGCGCTGCCCCCGCGGTTCGCCGCGTTCCTCAACGGCATGTCGATCCACGCGGACGACTTCGACGACACGCAGCTCGCCACGCTACCCGACCGGGTCTACGGGCTGCTTACTCATCCCACGGCGCCGGTGCTGCCCGCGGTGCTGGCGCTGGCCGAACGGGACGGCCGCAGCGGCGCCGACCTGCTCGCCGCCTTCCTGGTCGGCGTCGAGGTGGAGTCCGCGGTCGCGGAGTCCATCAACCCCCGCCACTACGAGGCAGGTTTCCACTCCACCGGCACGGCCGGCACGTTCGGCGCCGCCGCCGGCGCCGCCCGGCTGCTCGGCTACGACGCCGGGAAGACCGCCGTCGCGCTCGCGCTGGCCGGCTCGCAAGCCGCCGGGCTGCGCGAGAACTTCGGGACGATGACGAAGCCGTTCCACGCCGGCCGGGCCGCGGAAAGCGGTCTGCTGGCGGCGAGCCTGGCCGGGATGGGTTTCACCGCGGCGCCCGACATCCTGGAGGCCGGCCGGGGATACTTCAGCGCCGCCGGGGGCGGGTACGACCCCGCGAAGATCACCGACCAGCTGGGTGACCCGTGGACGTTCACCGACCCAGGTGTGTCGATCAAGCCGTACCCGTCCGGCTCGCTGACCCACCCGGCGATGACCGCGTTCCTCGACGTGGTGCAGGCGCACGACCTGCGCGCCGAGGACGTCGAGGAAGTCCGGGTGGGCGTCAACCACCACATGCCGACCGCGCTGATTCACCACCGGCCCACCGACAGCCTGGCCGCCAAGTTCAGCATGGAGTTCTGCATCGCCATCCTGCTGCTGCGCCGCCGCGCCGGGCTCGCCGAGTTCCGCGACGAGGTGGTACGCGACCTCGAGGTGCGGGCCACCATGGAGAAGGTGCGCCTCGAGGTGGACCCGGAAGCCGACGCCGCCGGGTACAACACGATGACGAGCATCATCCGGGTGCGCCTGAAGGACGGCCGCGAACTTCAGGGGCGCGCCGCCTTCGCCAAGGGCAGCCCCGCGAATCCGATGAGCGAGGAGGAACTCCGGCAGAAGTTCCTGGGCTGCCTGGAGGCGGGCGGCATCGGTGCCGACGCCGGCCAGCGCGCCGCCGGCCTCATCCTCGACCTGGAATCCCAGCCGGATCTGCGGGCCATCGCCCGGCTGCTCTCCGCCGGCGCGGACGGCCGGCCGCACGAGGACGGCGTGCCTACCCCGGTGCAGGCGTAAGGTGCGCGGCGGGCACCCGCCCGGACGAGCCCCGACGCCGATGCCTGCGCCGGCGCTGGCCGCGGTGCGGGAATGACGTCGTGGGCGGCTCATCTCGTCGTGCCGGGCACTTCCGGGCGCCGGGGCGGCCTGGAAGGGGTCGCCGCGGCCTCGCTGGGCGCGGCGGCGACCTCCGTCACCATCTTCCTGGTGGGCGCGCTGGCCGTGCAGATCCGCTCTGATCTGCTCTTGTCCTTGCGGGGCCTCGGCCTGGCGGTGAGCGTCTACTACCTGGCGGCGGCGGCCGCCGCCGCGCCCGCGGGCCGGCTGGCGGAGTGGCTGGGCGGGGTCCGCACCATGCGGGTCGCCGCGGCCGGCGCCGGCGTCTGCCTCGTGCTGGTCGCCGCCGTGGCCAGGAGCATGTGGGCGCTGGCCGTGATCTTGGCGGTGGCAGGCGCGCTGGACGCGGCCATGCAGTCGGCCGCCAACCTGTTCCTGGTCCGCCGGATCGCGGCCGGCCGCCGCGGGCTGGCCTTCGGCGTGAAGCAGGCCGCGGTCCCGTTCACCGCCCTGCTCGGCGGCCTGGCGGTGCCCACCCTGGGCCTCACCATCGGGTGGCGATGGGCGTTCGCCGGCGCGGCCGGGCTCGCCGTGGCCGCCGTCTGGGTGATCCCGCGGCCGCGCACGACGCTGGCCGAACGCCGGCGCGATCGCCGTCAGCAGGCCGACGTCGCACTGGCGCCGCTCGTCGTGCTGGCCATCGGCTTCGGGCTGTCCATGCTGTCCATCACGGCGCTGACCACCTTCCTGGTCACCTCGGCGGTGGCATCCGGGCTCGGCAAGGGCACCGCCGGCCTGCTCGTCGGCCTGGCCGGCGCGGTGGCCGTGGGAGTCCGGATCGGCATGGGGGCACGGGCGGACCGGACCGTGGGCCGGCACCTGCGCGTGGTCGGCGGCATGCTCGTGTGCGGCGCCGCCGGCTACGTGCTCCTCGCCGCCGGCTCGGCCTCCCGGCTGGCCTCGCTCACGGTGCTCGGCGCGGTGGTGACCTACGGGGCCGGCTGGGGCTGGAACGGCGTATTCAACATGGCGGTCTCCGTCAACCACCCGGCGGCGCCCGCCAAGGCGAGCGGCATCACCCTCACCGGTAACCGCGTCGCCGGGATCGCCGGCCCGTTCCTGTTCGCCCTGGTGGTAACCCACACCTCGTACACGGTGGCCTGGCTCGCGGCCGCGGGGGCGGCCCTGGCCGCGGCGACCACCATGTTCCTCGGGGACGGAATGCTCGCGGCCAGTCAGGCTCGGCTGGCCGCGGCGGGCGAGCCCGCACCAGCAGACGACATCAAGCCGATCACATAGTCATATGACGGGAGCTTCATGGACGAGGTACTCAGCGCGCTCGTAGACATCGTCGAGGAAGGGCGGGCACGCCAGCCCGACGACGCGTTGCACGCCGCCAAGCGGATGCTGCTCGACTCGGTCGGCTGTGTCCTGGGCAGCTACCGCGAGCAGGTGCCCGCGATCATCCGGCACATCAGCGCCCGGCGGGCCAAGCCGTCCGGCGCGCGGGCATTCGGCATCGAACCCCGGCTGCATCCCGACGCGGCGGTGTTCGCGAACAGCGTGATGATCCGCTTCCTGGACTACAACGACACCTACGGCAGCACGTTCGGAGTGGGCCATGCGAGCGATTACATTCCCGCCGCCCTGGCCCAGTTCGGCGAGGAGGAGGTAACCGGCGAGCTCATCCTGCGCGGCATCCTGGTGGGGTACGAGGTCTTCTGCCGGCTGACCGACGCCACCCGGCTCGGCGTGGAGCAGATCGACCATGTGCTGAACGGCGCCGTGGCCAGCGCCGCCGCGGCATCGGTCGCCAACGGGCTGTCCCGCGAGCACACCCGCCACGCGCTCTCCCTCGCGGTGACCGCGAACCTGGCCCTGCAGGCCACCCGGCTCGGGGACCTCTCGATGTGGAAGGGCTGCGCCGCCGGAAACGCCTGCCGCAACGGGGTATTCGCCGCGGAGCTGGCCGCGGCGGGCATAACCGGGCCGGACGCCCCGTTCACCGGCCGGGGCGGGCTTTTCCAGGTGACCGGCCAGGAGCCCGACATGCGGCCGCTCGGCGCGAGCGCCGGCCCGGCCATCCTCGGGTGTCATGTCAAGCGCTTCCCCAGCGGCTACTTCTCGCAGGGAGCGATCGAGGCGGCCCTCGCCGTCCACGCCGAGCTGAACGGCAGGGTCCCCGACGCGGTGGAAGTGGGCACCTTCGAGTTCGGGAAGAGGGTGATGGCGGGTGACGCCCAGAAGTGGCACCCGGCCACCCGGGAGACCGCGGACCATTCGATCCCGTACGTCGTGGCCTGCGCGCTGGCTCGTGGCACGGTCAAGCGCGATGATCTCGACGAGTCCCAGCTCGCCGATCCGGACATCCGGCGGCTCCTCGACGTCCTCACCGTCGAGGTAGATCCCGAGTGCGCGGCGGCCTGGCCGGAGGCCTGCATGAACCGGGTCACGGTCAGGTTCTCCGGGGGTGGCCTGGAGTCCAGCAGCGTGCGCTACTACCGTGGACACGCCAAGAACCCGATGAGCGACAGCGAGCTGGAAGCGAAGTTCCGCGACCAGGCCGAATCGGTCATCACCGATGCGGGCGCGGACGGGCTCGTCAAGGCGATCTGGGCCCTGGACGAAGCCGGATCACCGGAAGCCCTGTTCGCCTGGACCGCAACCCGCGAGGGCGAGACCCGCCCCGGAGAGGAGAGCTAAGGTGCAGGCCGAGTCGAGCGAGACCCTTACCGTCCGCGACAACCGGACCGGCCTTACGTACGAACTACCGATCGCCGACGGCGCGATCCGCGCCACCGACCTGAAGCAGATCAAGGCCGGCGACGCTGACCACGGGCTCATGACGTATGACCCGGGGCTGGTCAACACCGCGATAACCCGCAGCAGCGTGACCTACCTGGACGGGGAGGCCGGGATCTTGCAGCATCGCGGCTACCCCATCGAGCAGCTCGCGGAGAGCTGCACGTACCTGGAGGTGGCCTACCTGCTGATCTACGGGCGGCTGCCGTCGCAGACCGAGCTCGGGGACTGGGCGCGCGACATCACGATGCACACGTTCGTGCACGAGAACATCAAGTCCTTCATGCAGGGGTTCCGCTACGACGCCCATCCGATGGGGATGCTGCTCGCGTCCGTCTGCGCCCTGTCGACCTTCTACCCGGACGCGGGCAGCCGGACCGAGCCCGACGTGGTCAACATGCAGATCCTGCGGCTGATCGCGAAGATGCCCACCCTCGCCGCGTTCGCCTACCGGCACAACGTCGGCCAGCCCTACACCTACCCGGACAATGACCTGAACTACGTGGGCAACTTCCTGGCCATGCTGTTCAAGATGTCCGAGCTGCGCTACCAGCCGGATCCGCAGGTCGAGCGGGCCCTCGAGGTGCTGTTCATCCTGCACGCCGACCACGAGCAGAACTGCTCCACCACCGCGCTGCGGGTGGTGGCATCGTCGCACGCGGACCCCTACTCGGCGGTGGCGGCCGGGATCGCGGCGCTGTACGGCCCGCTGCACGGCGGGGCGAACGAAGCGGTGCTGCGGATGCTGATCCGCATCGGCACCGCGGAGAACGTGCCGGCCTACATCGAGCAGGTGAAGGCCGGCCGGGAGCGGCTGATGGGCTTCGGGCACCGCGTCTACAAGAACTACGACCCGCGCGCCCGGCTCATCAAGAAGGCCGCGGGGGACGTGATGGCGGCCCGGCGACCGCATCCGCTGCTCGCCGTGGCCACCGAGCTGGAGAAGCGCGCGCTGGAGGACGAGTACTTCGTCAGCCGGCGGCTCTATCCGAACGTCGACTTCTATTCCGGCCTGATCTACCAGGCTCTCGGCCTGCCGATGACGATGTTCCCGGTGCTCTTCGCGATCCCGCGGACCAGCGGCTGGATCGCGCAGTGGTACGAGATGCTGCACGACCCGGAGCAGAAGATCGTCCGCCCGCTGCAGGTCTACCAGGGCGACCGGGACCTGAGCTACCGCGACACCGCCCGGGAGACCACTGGATGACCCGCCCCGCCCCGCTGGCCGGGATGCTGGTGGTCGCCTTCGAGCAGGCGGTGGCCGGCCCGCTGGCCAGCCGGCACCTGCTGGACCTGGGCGCCCGGGTGATCAAGGTCGAGCGGCCGGGCGCCGGGGACTTCGCCCGTGCCTACGACCGGCAGGCCAACGGCCTGTCGAGCCATTTCGTCTGGCTGAACCGCGGGAAGGAGTCGGTCGAGCTGGACCTGAAGTCGGCCGAGGATCGCGCGCTGGCCTGGCGGATGATCGGCCGGGCCGACGTCGTCCTGCAGAACCTGGCCCCCGGGTCGCTCGGCCGGCTGGGGCTTGACGCGGACTCGGTGCGCGGACAGTTCCCCGGCCTCGTCTACGCCAGCATCTCCGGTTACGGGGAGAGCGGCCCTTACGCCGGCCGCAAGGCGTATGACCTGCTGATCCAGTCCGACGTGGGGCTGTTGTCGATCACCGGCTCGCCGGAGGAGCCCGCGAAGGCGGGCATACCGGTGGCGGACATCGCCGCCGGCATGTACGCGTTCGCGGGCGTGCTCGCCGCCCTGCTGCGGCGGCAGACGACCGGACTCGGCGCCACGGTCCGCGTCAGCCTGCTCGAGGCGCTCGCGGAATGGATGGGCTATCCCCTGACCTACGCGACAGGCGGGGGAGCGGGGCCGGCCCGGTCCGGGGCGCGGCACGCGACGATCGCGCCGTACGGCCCGTACCAGACGAGCACGGGCCAGGCGCTCTTCGTCGCGGTGCAGAACGACCGGGAGTGGCGCGCCTTCTGCGAGACGGTGCTGGCCGACCCCGGGCTGGCGGCGGACAGCAGGTTCGCGACCAACAGCCTGCGGGTCGCGAACCGGCCAGCGCTCGAGAAGCTCGTGACCGAGGTGTTCGCGCGCCTGCACCCGCAGCAGGCGGCGGAACTCCTGGATGAGGCCGGAGTGGCGTACGCGCAGATGCGCAGCCTCGAGGAGGTGGCGCGCCACCCGCAACTCGCCGCCCGCGGCCGGTGGTCGCAGGCCGCCACCGAGAACGGCGCCATTCCGCTGCTCGTCCCGCCGATCACCTGGGACGACGAGGTGGCCGGCGAGCTTCCCGCGGTGCCGTCCCTGGGCGAGCACAACCAGGCGCTGCGCGCGGAATTCGGCTAGTTCCCCTCGTCCCGGCCCCCTTCGGCCAGCCACTCGAGCCGTTCCCACTCACCGAGGCCCGCGAGTTCCTGGCGTTCCTCCCATCTCAGCATCTTCTGCCTCAGCGTCGCGGTCGACCCGGTCTGCAGCAGCACGGTAAAGGCGTCCCGGACGCTGCGCGCCGCGACGTGCAACGCCAGGTTCGCGTGCAGCGCGAATCCGTAGCCGTAGTCCTGAAGACGCTCGCGGGTCAGGGCGAACCCCTGCTCACGTTCGACCACGTTGATCATGCAGGGCGCGCCGACCGCCGCGGGGATGGCCGCCAGTTGGTCCGCAGCGGACCCGGCCTCGACAAAGATGACGTCCGCCCCGGCCGCCAGGTAGGCCCGGGCCCGATCGACGGCTGACTCCAAGCCCTCCACCGCCAGGGCGTCGGTGCGGGCGACCAGCACGAGCGTGTCGTCACCTCGGGCGCTGACCGCGGCGCGGATCTTGCGCACCATCTCGCCCGGCGGGACGACCTGCTTGCCGGCGAAGCGACCGCATCGCTTGGGAGTCGTCTGATCCTCCAGGACGATCCCCGCCACGCCCGCGCTTTCCAGTTCCCGGACGGTGCGCACGACATTCAGGGGCCCGCCGTAGCCGGTGTCGGCGTCAGCGATGAGCGGCAAACGGGTCCCCTCGGCGATCCGCCGGTTGCTCTCCACCATCTCGGTCATGGTGGCCAGGCCCAGATCGGGGAGCCCCAGCCACTTGTTGCTGATGCCTGATCCGGTACTGAACAGCACCTGAGCGCCGCAGGCCGCCGCCAGCCGGGCCGTCAGCGGGTCGGTCACCCCCGGAACCAGGGTCGTCTCCGGATCCGCTACCAGCTGGCGTAGCGCGTCCCGCTTTGACAAGGCCGTTCCTTTCCGGGGCTTCCAGGTCCGGCTCGATCCTAAGGGCCGCCTCCGGCCCGCCGGCTGGCGGGAGCGGGTCAGCAGTCGACCAGCTCGGGGCGCTGGTTGAGGATCTGGGCGCGGGCGGTGATGAACTGCTGGTAGGCGGCCTCGGTGCCGGGGCGGAACACGGCCGCGCGGTGGCAGTTCTGGAACTGTGGGTGCCGAAAACCTGTGCCACCTGGCCGGATGCTCCGCTGGCTGCTGGCTGCTGGCTGCTGGCTGCTGGCTGCTCGGCCCCGCGTCCGGCACATGCCAGGCTGGCCCGGGAGAACGAGTCGTGGGGATGCCGGCGGATCCACGGCGAGCTCGCGGGGCTCGGCATCACGGTGGCGCGGTCCGCGGTCTGGCAGATCCTCAGGAGCGCCGGGATCAACCGGGCTCCGCGCCGGGATGGCCCGCGCCCGCTGCCCGATGGCGTCACCGGCCTGGATCAGTCCCGGGTCCAGCGGCGTGACCGTGCCGGAGGCGTGATTCATGAGCATCGCCTGGTGGCATAGGTTTTCGGCACCCACAGGATCGGCGGGCTTATCCACGAATATTCGCAGGCCGCATGAGGTGTCGCGGTTTTCGGTACCCACGCGACCAGCCGGCGATGCGGAATTGCCGGTTGTCTAACAATTGTTGTACGCTTAATTCATGAGTGTCGGATTCCGTCCTACCGAAGAAGACCTCCGTGTCATCGAAGCGAACCGCCGTGAGGATGAGAAGACCAGCGACGTCATCCGCCGCGCGCTGCGGTTGCTGGACCGCGAGGCGTGGGAGGAGCGCGCCCGCGCCGACATGCACCGGCTGCGGACCGAGGATCTTTCCGCCGAGGCTGACGCATGGGAGTACGACGCTGACGGCAACATCCGGATCACAGGCACGAACCTCACGGTTCCGGCGAGGTCGCAGGATCGCCCATGATCCGGGGCGCGGTCTACCCGGCAGACCTTGGCGATGCCAAGCGCGGGCATGAACAGCGGGGCCGGCGCCTTGGGCTCGTCATCAGCATCGAGCAGAACGCCTGGTCTGTGGTGACCATCATCCCGACCTCGACCAGCGCTCAGGCGTCCGTGTTCCGGCCGGAGGTTGTCATCGCCGGGCGGGAGACCAAGATCTTGATCGATCAAGTCCGCACTATTGACGTCTCGTACGTCACCGGCGAGCTCATCGACTACCTCTCGCGGGATGACATGGCGCAGGTCGAGCACAGCCTGTCGCGTTACTTCGGCCTGCTGCGCTGACCCTGCGCGTGACGGCATCCCAGAGCTCGGAGATCGGCGACACTGCTGGCTGATCCGTACGGTGTCCTTGTGGGTGCCAGAAGTCGTGCAGAGCATCTGACCTGGGCTTCTATCCTCGGCACTCGTGCTCTTCCGCCTCATCTACTTGCTGATGACCTGTGCGGTTCCAAAACGGGGCATGAGCTGCTGGCCTGCGGTGCTGGTCGTGCGGCTGGCAGCATCGCACTACCGCGACCACATCGACCGGTACCTCATCCCCAGCCTTGGCCGCTCACTCTGGCCGACCTGAACGCCAGGCGGCTGCAGGCCTGCTTCGACCTGCTATCACGGCAGCACACCAGGAGAGGAACGCTCATCGCCGCGTCAACGGTCGACCGGGTACGGGCGACGCTGCGGTCTGCGCTGAACGCCGCCGTCCGCGAAGGCCTGATCGCCAGCAACCCGCTGGCGCAAGTCCGGCTGGCCAGGCCGGTGCGGCCGCACCCGGTGATCTGGACTGATGAGCGGGTCGCCGCCTGGCGCCGGGACGGCATCCGCCCGCCGGTCGCGGTCTGGACGCTGCGGCAGCTCATCACCTTCCTGTCCGGGGTGGAGCGCGACCGGCTCGCCGCGCTGTGGTGGCTGATCGCGCTGCGCGGCCTGCGCCGTGGGGAGGCCGCCGCCCTGGACCGCGACGACCTCGACTCCGAGGCCCGCGAGCTGACCATCAGCCGGCAGCTCATCGCCCTGCCCGAGACCGCCCACCGGGCGGCGCAGGCCACAGCCGACATGGTCATCAAGGCCGCCCGGACCGTTCCCGGATCCCGGCGCGACGCGTCCGCGTGACCCACACCCGGGCAGACGCCATCACGGCTGGCCGTTGCAGGATGTGAATTCCAGCAGCTCAAAGGCCTGCGACACAGGGTTTCCAAGGTTACCGCGCGGGCGCACGGTCATCGGCCGGGGTGCCCGCGCGTGACCCAGGAATGCCCCATCCATGCCCCACAACGACGGAAGCCATATAGCTAATTAGCTATATGGCCAGGTCAGAACGGGTGCGCCGCCAGGGACTCGAACCCCGAACCCGCGGATTAAGAGCCCTGGCGCAGTGGGCCGAAAGTATCGACGCGCGCGGCGGCCTGTGGGATAACAGTTTCGTGCTGTGGGTGGGAAGCCCAGCCAACCGTGCTGGGCTCACAGGCCCGGCCTGCCGTCGCCGCACCGGGGCAGCGGCAGCCGGGTAACTGCTAAGGAGGGGCATGCCAACGATCCACCGTGGGCCGGCGCGCAGCGCCGGGTCCCGCTCAGGCCGCGCAGCGTCGCGCGGCAAGTCCCGGATGACGCGAGTTGCCGTCAAAGCGCTGCCGGCCGCGGCAGTGACCAGCATGCTGGCCCTGGCCGCGCCGGGCGCGGCGGGCGCGCCCGCAGTCGTCGCCCGCGCGGGCGCGGTGCGCCCGCTGCCCGCGCTGAGCGGCCCGATCCTGCACGGCAAGCAGCTTCCGGCACCGCTGTCCACCACGGCCTGCCAGACGGACTTCGGCATCAACTGCTACACGCCGCTGCAGTACCGGACCGCTTACGACCTGAACCCGCTGTATCACCGTGGCATCGTCGGCAGGCGACAGACGATCGTCATCGTCGATTCGTTCGGCTCGCCGACCATCAGCAGCGACATCAAGGTGTTCGACAAGCAGTTCGGGTTCCCCAACCCTGATCTGCGGATCGTCAAGTTCGGCAACATCCCGGCGTTCGACCCGACCAACTCGACCGAGGTCGGCTGGGCCGAGGAGACCACCCTCGACGTGGAGTACGCGCATTCCATCGCGCCCGAGGCGAAGATCGTCCTGGCCGAGACCGCTGTGGCCGAGACCGAGGGCGTGACCGGCTTCCCGGAGATGATGAACGCCGAGGAGTCGCTCATCAACTCGGGCGTCGGTGACGTCATCTCGCAGAGCTTCGGCGCCACCGAGAACACCTTCCCCGGCTTCAGCCAGGGCAACTACTCCAGCCTGCTGAACCTGCGTTATGCCTACAAGGACGCCCTGGCGCACCACGTGACCGTGCTCGGCGCGTCGGGTGACACCGGGGCGACCGACTACGAGAGCGACGGCGCGACCCTGTACCCGTACCGGGTGAACTCCTGGCCGTCCTCGGACCCGCTGGTCACCTCTGTCGGCGGTTCGCAGCTCTACCTGGGCAACGCGGGCAACCGCCTGCAGCCGGACTCGGTCTGGAACGACGGTTACGGCGCCGGCGGCGGCGGCGTGTCGGCTGTCTTCTCCCGGCCGCTGTACCAGCTCGGCACGCGCAGCGTGGTGGGCACCCACCGCGGCACCCCGGACATCGCGATGAGCGCCGCGGTGAACGGCGGGTGCTGGGTCTACTGGTCCTTCGCCGGGACCGGTGGCGCCGGCTGGTACATCATCGGCGGCACCAGCGAGGCGTCGCCGATCTTCTCCGGCATCGTCGCGCTGGCCGACCAGGTGGCCGGCCACCGGCTCGGCCTGATCAACCCGGCGCTGTACGCGCTGGGCGCGGCCAGCCAGCACGGGGATCCCAACACCGGCCTCGTGGACATCACCACCGGCAACAACAGCTTCGCCGGGGTGACCGGATACAACGCCGCGACGGGCTATGACCTGGCCAGCGGGTGGGGCACGATCGACGCCGCCAAGTTCGTCCCGGCGCTCGCCCGGTTCGGCTCCCTCGGCCAGCACTAGGCACGTCAGTGACGCTGACCCGGGGCCGCCCGCCCGTCCGGCTGGCGGCCCCGGGACCAGAACCGCCCGCCCGTCCGGCTGGCGGCCTGCGGGACCGGGCCAGGCCCCGGGACGCCCGGGCCGGCTCAGCCGCCGAGGAAGCGCCCGGCGAACTGGGCCAGCCGGGACTGGTGCGCGGTCCGCGCCTCCCGGCGGTCGGCCCAGCTCATCGCCTGCAGGCCGGCGTTCGCGCCGAGCCAGCGCAGCGGCTCAGCCTCCCAGGACGGTGAGTGGTGACCCACCCACGGCAGCTGGGTGATCTCGGTGTCCCTGCCCAGCACCAGGTCGGCGAGGGTCCGCCCGGCCAGGTTCGTGGTGGCCACGCCGTCACCGACATACCCGCCGGCCCAGCCGAGGCCGGTCGCCGGGTCCAGTCCCGCCGACGCGCACCAATCACGGGCAACGCCGAGCGGCCCGCCCCAGGCGTGCGTGATCGTGACGTCGGTCCCCAGCACCGGGAACAGCTCACCCAGCGACCGGCGCAGCGCGCGGAACACGGCGGGGGAGCGGTCGAACTCCGGGCGGACGGCCGACCCGAAGTGGTACGGCGCGCCGCGGCCGCCGAAGGCCAGCCGCCCGTCCGCGGTGCGCTGCCCGTAGATGATCAGGTGCCGGTAATCGCCGAAGGTAGGCCTGCTGGCCAGCCCGATCCGCGCCCAGACGGACTCGGGCAGCGGCTCGGTGGCGATCATCAGGGAGTACACCGGGGCTATCGCGCGGTGCAGGCCCGGCAGGGCCGGTGTGTACCCTTCCGTGGCCCGGATCACATACTCCGCCCGGACCGTCCCCAGCGCGGTGTGCAGCCGCCCTGGCGAGATCCCGGTGACCGGGGTGCGCTCGAACAACGCGACCCCGCGCCGCCGCACCACCTCGGCCAGCCCGCGGGCCAGCCGCGCCGGGTGAATGGCGGCGCAGTGCGGGGTGAACGTCGAGCCCAGCACGCCGCTCGCTGTCACCTGCTGCGCTGTTTCCGCGTGGTTCAGCAGCCGCAGGTCCGCCTCGCCGAAACCGTAGGACCGTGCCTGCGCCACCTCCTCGATGGCCCGCTCGAGCTGTGCGGGGGAGCGGGCCAGTTGCAGGGTCCCGCCCTTGGCCCAGTGGCAGTCGATTCCCTCAGCGGCGGCCACCCGGCCGACCTCATCCACCGTGTCCTGCATCGCCCGGTACATGGCGATGGCCTGCTCCCGGCCGGCCATCCGCTCCAGCTTGGCCAGGGACGCGGGAAACAGCGCGGAGCACCAGCCCCCGTTGCGCCCCGAGGCGCCGAACCCGGCGATCTCCCGCTCGCACACGGCGATCCGCAGCCCCGGGCTGGCGCTTGCCAGGTAGTAGGCGGTCCACAGGCCGGTGAACCCGGCACCGGCGATGGCCACGTCCACGTCGAGGTCGCCGGGCAGCGGCGCGCCCGGCGTCAGAGAGCCCGGTGCCGAGCTGAGCCAGTAGGACAGCAGCGGGTATGTCGTGGTCTGCGGCATCCGACCATCGTGGCATGCCCCGTGCCCTGGCCAGTGAGTGCCCTGACCGGGAACCTGGCAGGCGTGAGCACTCGGCGCGTCGGGCATCCTGGTGCCATGCCCGCTGACACGTCCGCGTTGCCTGCCCTGCCTGCGGCGCGCCTCCCGTCCGGCCCCTACCGGGTTTGCTTCGTCTGCCTTGGGAACATCTGCCGGTCGCCGATGGCCGAGGTGGTGCTGCGCACGGAACTGGCTGGGGCCGGCCAGGCCGGCCTGGCCGAGGTGGATAGCGCGGGCACCGGGGACTGGCATGTCGGCGGGCCGATGGACCGGCGGGCCCGGGCCGAGCTGGGCGGGCGCGGATACGACGGCTCCGCGCACCGGGCACGGCAGTTCCAGCCGTCCTGGTTCGGCGACCGTGACCTGGTGCTGGCCATGGATCTGGCCAACCTGAGCGACTTGCGCGAGATGGCGCCCGATGCGGAGGCGGCCGGCCCGCGGCTGCTGCTCTTCCGGTCATTCGACCCGGCGCTGGGCGGCGACCCCGCCGCGGATGATCTCTACCAGGGTGCGGTGCCGGATCCCTACGGCGGGCGGGCCGAGGATTACGCGGCCGCCCTCGACCTGGTCCAGGCGGCGGTGCGGGGCCTTGCCGGGCGGCTCGCTGAGCTGCGGGGGGTTCCGGCGAGCGGGCCGGGGGACAGATGAGCGCACCGGGAGACCCGGCAGCGGGCACCGGGCTCGCCGAGCGGCTGGAGCGGATCACCGGTACCGCGGTGCGCGAGGCACGCCCGGTGGGGACGCAGCACAAGTGGAGTCACTACCGGGTGATCCTCGCCGACGGCCGGGAAGCGTTCGCGAAGGCGGCCCGCGCCGACCTGGGCGGGATCTTCGAGGCCGAGGCGCGCGGGCTGCGCTGGCTGGCCGACGCGCACGCGGCCCCGGTGCCGGAGGTGCTCGGCTGGGACGCGGCCACGCTGGCCGTGGCCTGGGTGCCCGCGCAGGCCCCGGACCAGCCCGCGGCCGAGCAGTTCGGGCGTGACCTCGCAGTACTGCACGCGGCCGGCGCGGAGCGGTTCGGCGCGCCGTGGCCGGGTTTCATCGCCAGCCTGCCGCTGGGCGATCGGGCCGGGGATGCCGTCACCGTCGCCGCGGAGACCACGGCCGGCGGCGGAGCCGGGGACTGGGCCAACTGGTACGCGGCCAAGCGCCTGCTGCCCTACCTGCGCCGGGCGGCGGGCACCGGGGCGCTGGACCCGGCGGACACCCGCGTGGTCGAGGAGGTCGTTGACCGGATCGCCGGGCTGGCCGGGCCTGCCGAGCCGCCGAGCCGCATCCACGGCGACTGCTGGTCGGGCAACCTGCTGTGGTCGGCGGGCCGCGGCTGGCTGATCGATCCGGCCGCGCAAGGCGGCCACCGGGAGACCGACCTGGCCATGCTGGCCCTGTTCGGCGCGCCTCACCTGGACCGGATCCTGGCGGCCTACCAGGAGGTGGCGCCGCTGGCGGCGGGCTGGCGCGAGCGGGTCCCGCTGCACCAGTTGCATCCGCTGCTGGTGCACGCCTGCCTGTTCGGCAGTGCCTACCGCGAAGCGGTGGTCAGTGCCGCCCGCGCCGCCCTCGCCTGCTGAGACCCCGGTCCGCCCGGCGGCGGACAGCACTACTAGACAACGGCCAACGCGTGGCTGGCCTAGCCAGGTGCCCTGCCGGTCACGTCGGCGCCAGACGATCCGTTCCGGCCTGCTGGCCCTGGCCATCCCGCCTTGCCTGGCGGACCCGGCTGGCTGATCTCCTCAGGCGGCTCCACCTGATCGCTCTCGTCGGACTGGTCGCTCTGCGCCTCCGGGGCGAGCGGCAGCGTGATGCGGAACGTGGCGCCCTGGCCAGGCGCGGTCTGCAGCGCGACCGTGCCGCCGTGCGCGGCGACCAGCGCGGCCACGATGGCCAGGCCCAGGCCTGTCCCGCCGGCCTTCCTGGTCCGTGCCTGATCCGCGCGGTAGAACCGCTCGAACACGCGTTCCGCCTGATCAGGGGGCATGCCCGGGCCCTGGTCGGTGACCTCGAGCACGACGGCAGGCACCGGCTGGCGTGGCCCGGCGAGTATCCGCACCGTCACCGGGGTGCCGTCCGGGGTGTGCGTCAGGGCGTTGCTCATCAGGTTGCCGATGACCTGGCGGAGCCGGACCTCGTCGCCCAGCACCAGGAAGGCGGTCGCGGTGCCCACGCTGAGGTCGATCGCCCGTCCGGGTGCGATGATCCGGGCGTCCTGCACCGCGTCGGCGGCGAGGGTGAGCAGGTCGACGGGCCGGCGCTCGATCGGCCGCTGCTGGTCCAGCCGGGCGAGCAGCAACATGTCCTCGACCAGCACGCCCATCCGGGCGGATTCCTGCTCCACCCGCTGCATGATCCGGTCCAGGTCCGCCCCGCTGAGCTGGCCGGTGCCGTTGTGGCCGGTGCCGCTGCGCCCGGTGCCGCTGCCCTCAGCGCCGTTCTGCTCCGTGCCGCCGTGGCCGCCGGCTTCCTGGCCCGCCCCGCCCGGGGGCGGCGTTGCCTCGGCTCCGTCGTCCCGCACGCCGCCGCGCTGCCGGTAGTACTCGGCGTACCCGCGCATCGCGGTGAGCGGGGTGCGCAACTCGTGGCTGGCATCCGCGACGAACTGGCGCATCCGCTCCTCGGACCGGCGGGCCGCCGCCTCGGACTGGGTCCGGGCCCGGAACGACGACTCGATCTGGGCCAGCATGGTGTTCAGCGACCGGCCCAGCCGGCCGACCTCGGTCCGCGGGTCGCGGTCCGGCACCCGGCGGGACAGGTCGCCGGCGGCGATGGCCTCCGCGGTCTGCTCGATGTCGGTCAGCGGGCGCAGGCTGGCCCGCACGATGGCCACCCCGACCACCAGCAGCGCCAGCACGATGACCGCGCTGACCAGCAGGTCGATCCGGGCCAGCCAGCCGATGGTCGAGTCGATGTTCCCCAGGTTCATGCCGACGACCAGGATGACCGTCTGCGTCGGGCCGGCCTGCCCGAACGCGTTCGTCACCTGGATATCGAACGTCTTGGTGATGACCTGCCAGTTGTCACTGCCGGAGCGGCCGGGGACCGTGGTCAGCTGCCCGGAGTGGGCGCTCAGCCAGCTCTTGCTGGTGGGCACGGCCGGCCCCTGGCTGGTCTGGCCCACGGCCTCGGGCGGGAACAGTACCTGGCCATGGGTGTTGAGCACTTCCAGGATGTACGGGGTCCCGGACACCCCCACGAACCCGCGGATGCTGAGGTTCCCCTGCTGTGCCATCTCCAGCAGGGTCCGGTTGTACAGGCTGGTGACCTGCTGGTCGGCCTGCCCCTCGAGGTAACTGCGGAACACGGTCAGGCTGACCGCGCTGATGACCATGAGCGCGACCACCACGAGCGCCAGCAGCGCGGTGATCATCTTGACCCGGAGCGGGGTACGCCCGGGCAGCCGCCGCAGGTTCCCCCACGAACGGCCCGGCCAGGACGTCGACGGCATCAGCGGTCAGGCTACGTGGACGACGGCAGGCGGAGCACGTAACCGACTCCGCGCAGGGTGTGGATGAGCCGGGGCTCGGTGGTGTCCACCTTGCGGCGCAGCACCGAGACATACGATTCCACGATCCCGGTGTCGCCGCGGAAGTCGTAGTCCCACACGTGGTCGAGGATCTGCATCTTGGACAGCACCCGGTTCGCGTTGCCCATGAAGTACCTGAGCAGCTTGAACTCGGTGGGGGAGAGCTGCACGTGCTGCCCGGCCCGCCACACTTCGTGACTCTCCTCGTCCAGCTCCAGGTCGGCGAACTTGAGCCGGGGGCTGGGCTCGGCCCCGTCGCCGTGCGTGCGGCGGAGCACCGCGCGGATCCGCGCGATGACCTCTTCCAGGCTGAACGGCTTGGTGACGTAGTCATCCCCGCCCAAGGTGAGGCCACGGACCTTGTCCTCCATGGCGTCCCGTGCGGTCAGGAAGACCACCGGGATGCGGGCTCCCCCGCCTCGCAGGCGCCGGACCACGTCGAAGCCGTCCATATCCGGGAGCATGACATCGAGCACGATAAGGTCGGGCCGGTGCCGCTGCGCGGCCTGGACCGCTTCGGTCCCGCCGGTCGCGGTGAGCACGTCAAACCCGGCGTAGCGGAGGCTTGCGGACAACAGCTCAAGGATATTGGGCTCGTCCTCGACAACGAGCAGCCTGGCAGTCGGCTGTGTCCGCCCATTCATCGACGGCATGGTCATGACCCGCATTTTCCGGCCTCTACCTGAGGATTTCCTGAAGGCCTGCTGGGGCTGATCTCATGATCACGCGCAAGGCGGGTCCTGGCCGGGTGAACCTGAGCCGGCTGGCGGCACGACGAAAGAGGCCGGGCCGGGTCAGGCCCGGGGCGCATCACCCCGGGCGTCGTCCCAGCGGGAGATCGCCGCCGCGCGAGATCCGGCGCCGAGCTTGGCATAGATGCGGTTCACATGATTCTTGACGGTTTTCTCGGCGAGCACGAGTTGCGAGGCGATTTCGCCGTTGGAGTACCCCTCGGCGATGAGCGTCATGATCTCGGTCTCGCGCAGGGACAGGCCGAGCGGGCGGGCCATGCTGGGGATGCTGCCGGTCCTCATCTAACCTCCGGGCCACGGCTACCAGCGGGATGGGATGCGACGCATGGTATGAAGGCGAACACGGTGAGCGCAAGAGGCCTAAATGACACAGATGATAACGTTTGCGGCCCGCCCGCCGACGGTCACCGCGTGAGCCGCCGGCGGGACCAGGATTCAGCTGGCCGCGCCCGGGGCATGTCCCCGTGGATCCTGGCCGCCGCGAGCGGGCTGAAGATCCACGGGACACGAACCTAGCTGCCTGGCACGAGCTTCGAGCCGGTCAGCAGGCTCTTGGGCACTGGCGTGTCATTCTTCATCGCGTTGAACAGTTGCGTCGCCTGCGCCTGGTTCCAGATCACGACGTCCCCCACGGCCAGCAGCGGCTCGCTGCCGACGGGCACGGTGGTGGTCTCCGGGTGGCGCAGCGCGAAGGCGACCTTGGCGAGCTGGTAGAGCTGGGTTCCCGGGTCCACGGTGAGCGCGTCCGCGGAGCCGACCGTGGCCGGGAGCATCGCGAACGGGTTGACCAGCGTGCCGGGGCTGGTCATCTTGCTCAGCAGTGCCTTCATGAACACCCGCTGGTCCTGCTCCCGCTGCAGGTCCTGGGTGGCGAAGAGGTGACGGCTGCGCACGAAGCCGAGCGCCTGTGCGCCACCCATCGTCTGGCAGCCCTTCTGCAGGTGCAGGCCAGAGGCCGGGTCGTTCAGCGCGGAGGGGATGCACATGTGCACGCCGCCGACGGAGTTCACCACGTTGACCAGGCCGCCGAACCCGATGCCCATGTAGTGGTTGATCTGCAGCCCGGTGGCGTTCTGCACGGTCTCCGCGAGCAGCTTGGGGCCGCCGAACGAGTAGGCGGCGTTGAGCTTGTTCATGCCGAACCCGGGAATCGACACGTAGGAGTCGCGGGGCAGGCTGACCAGCACGGCCGGCCCGCCGTTGGCCGGGATGTGCAGCAGCATGATCGTGTCCGAGCGCTGCCCGCCGATGTTGACGCCGGTGGCCAGCTGGCGCTCTTGCTGCCTGGTCAGGCCCTGGCGGCTGTCGGAGCCGGTGATGAGCCAGTTCTGCCCGGCTGATGCCGCCGGGCGGCCGGTGTAGTCGACCAGCACGTTGGCCCGGGTGAGCTTGGAATTGAGGTAGAAGTACATCGCGCCGCTGAAGACCAGGATCACGACGACCAGCAGGGCGATGATCGCGAGGATCCGGCGCGGGCGCAGCCACCGGCGCGCGCCCCCGGAGGAGCGGCCACCGGAGAACCCGCCGCCGGAAGCCATGGACCGCCGCGCGCGGCCAGCGCCGCGCGCCACACGCACGGGCGGCTGCTCGGGCCACGCGCCGCCACCGCTGTAGTTGCCCGCCTGCGGCAGTTGCGCGCCGGACCCCCATGCCTCGCCGCCCCCGGCGGAGATGCTCTCCGTCGGCTCGCCGCCGCCGGGGAACCCCGATCCGGCCGGTGCCCGCCGGGACGCGCGCGGCGCGGGATCGCGGAACCAGTCATCTGAGCTGTCGCTCACGCGGAACCCTCCCACCAGATCGTGACCACTGCTCGCCCGGAGGTGCCCAGGTCGCCGGGATGCTCCGTGAGGAGCCCGGTGTCCCTGAGTGCCGCTGCGACCTCGCCCGCCCGCTCAGGCGGCAGGCACAGCCTGCGCCTGGTGACTTCCGCGAGTTCGGTCACCGTGGTGTAATCAGCTTCTGCCGGACGATTCCATTCAGTGTGCCTTGCCCGCAGACCCATCGCGTCCAGGATCGCGAGGAGGTCGGCCGCCGTGGGTCCTTCCGGCCGGTGCAGACCGTGGAAGAACAGCCACAACGGGTTGAGCGAAATCAGCGGATGTGCCGCCGTGAGTTCAACGACTACCCGGCGCCGGGCGTGCCCGGTGAGCGCATCGATGAACGAGGCCAGGTCTGGCACGTTGTACACGACGTGGTGGCAGGTGACCAGGTCCGCTGGTGCCGCCTGGCCGGCCACGGCCGGCCAGCGCCCGGGCAGCATGCGGGCATCCAGCCGTGCCTCGCGGGCGCGCCCGGCGAGGAGGTCGAGCATCCCGCTGTCGGCGTCGACGGCGGTGAGGCTGGTCGTCCGCGGAGCCAGCGGAAGGCAGGCCGCCCCGGCGCCGGTACCCACGTCCAGCACGCTGCCTGGCGGATCGAGCGCCTCGCACTCCCGCTGGTAGGACGGGCCGGCCGGGTCGCGCCGGAGCCGGTCGGCGCGGCGCGCGAACACGTCCCTGGGCAGTACCCAGGGCGACTCGGTCACGCCGGAGGTGATGTGCTCGGGGATCGCCCAGGCCGCCAGGTTCTCGCGCCACTGGGTGAGCAACTCGGTCAGGGATGGCACGAAGCGACCCTCCGGAGCAGCGCGGCATTCCCGGCAAAGTCGCGGGGGGACCTGAGGTCCCCCCGCGATTGGGGTGAGCGATGGGATTCGAACCCACGACACCCAGGACCACAACCTGGTGCTCTAACCAACTGAGCTACGCCCACCATCGCCGATGGCTGCATGAAGCATAGCGGTGCCGGACACCCGGTCTGAACCGGATACCCGGCCAGGCTCCGCTCCGCCCTCAGCTACCCTGCCGCCGGTCCCGGTTCCTGGCCGCCATGGCCGCCGCTGCTGGCCGCGGCGATGCCGTACCGGCCGGCGATCTCCCGTGCGGTGGCCGAATCCGGGCCCGGCGGCGGGACGAAGACGGCCTCCCGGTAGTACCGCAGTTCCTGGATGCTCTCCCGGATATCGGCGGGCGCCCGGTGCCCGCCGCGCTTCGGCGGGCTGGCGAAGTACGCCCGGGGATACCAGCGGCGGGCCAGTTCCTTGATGCTCGACACGTCAACCATCCGGTAGTGCAGGAAGGCGTCGAGTTCCGGCATGTCGCGGGCGAGGAAGGCGCGGTCGGTGGCGATGGAGTTACCGCACAGCGGCACTTTCCGGTCGTCGCGGACATGGCTGCGCACGTACCGGAGCACCTGCTCCTGTGCTTCCGCGAGAGTGACGCCGGCCGCCAGTTCGTCGATCAGGCCCGAGGTCGTGTGCATGTCGCGGACGACGGGCACCATCTGGTCGACCGCCTCGGCGGGCGGTTTGATCACAAGATCCACGCCCTCGTCGAGCAGGTTCAGGTTACCGTCGGTAACCAGGCAGGCGATCTCGATGAGCGCGTCACGGGCAAGGTCAAGCCCGGTCATCTCACAGTCGATCCAGACGAGCCGGTCAGTCATCCCCCAAGACTAGAGCCTCGGCGAAGTTCCCTTGCCCAGGTCCCCCACCTGGGGTGCAGCCGACGGCCAGCAGGCCGGCCGCCGACGGCCGGCCCGCTGGTGGCTGATGCCTGACCGGAGGACGCCGGCGGCCGGAATATAACTGCCCGTGATCAGCGGGCTGGGTGCTGACGGCCTGCCGGCTGGCCGCCAACGACCGGCAGGGTGGCGCCAGCGGGCCGCGGCAGCGGTCAGCGGCGAGGCTTCCCCGCCAGCGCCCGGATGTGCTCCGGGACGGCGGTGCCCGGGGCGAGCGCGGCGTCGGGTTGCTGTTCCCCGAACGTGAGGGTGGCCGGCAGCACTCCCGCCCACACGTCGAGCGCATAGTCCTCCGGATCATCAGCCGGCGGCCCGGTACGGACCTTCACCGAGGCGTCCGCCAGCGGGACCTCGAGGACCGCGGTGGCAGCCATCTCCTTGCGGGACGGCGGCCGGGCAGCCGCCCACCGGCCCGGAATCAGTTGCTCGGTGATGACCCGCAAGGCGCTGCGCCGCTGCTCGTCGTCGGTGACCAGCCGTGCCGCACCGAACACCACCGCGCTGCGGTAGTTCACCGAGTGGCTGAACACCGCCCGGGCGCAGACGATCCCGTCCAGATGGGTCACCGTGACGCAGACCTGCTGGCCGTCCGCGGCCAGCATGCTCCGGTTGCCGGACGAACCATGCAGGTAGAGCGTGTCGCCGCTGCGGCCGTACGCGGTGGGCAGCACGACCGGGACGCCGCCGATGATCACCCCGAGATGGCAGACCAGGCCCGCGTCGAGCACGGCATAGAGGTCGTCGCGGTCGGTCCTGCCCCGCTCCTTGTGCCGGTGCAGGACGGTGCGGTCGGTCGCTGACAGGGCGTTCGCAGTGGTTCCGGTGCTCATGATGGTCCACGGTACCGAGCAAGTGGACTGTTGACTGTAGCCACTTTGACGGAAGAACTAATGACCACTTTTCCCAGGACACCTGCTGCGGCCGGGGCTTCCACGCTGTCCGCTGGGTCCCGGGTCGGCTATGGCGCGGCGGATGTCGCCGGGGTGAGCCGGGGCTGCCGGGTCATCGCCGGCATCCTGGCCGGGCTGCCCGCGGGGCCGCTGACCTCAGCTGACTGCTGACAGCGGGGAACCCGGCAGCGCGGGCGCGCCGGCCAGCACGTCGCCCCCGGCCGGGCCAGCGGCTGCCCGCGCCGCGGCCGCGCCGGTCAGCCGTTCGATATCGATGGCACCCGGTCCCACGCAGGGGCAACCCGGGACCTGGGACGCGCCGAAATGGCCGCCCCTGGACCAGGCCCGCCGGCTCTGCTGCGCCGGGCGGGCGGTACCGGGAAATGGCGCTGGCCGGCCAGCCGGCCAGCCGCGTTTCACCTGCCAGGAATCGAGCCAGCTGAGGATCTCGTGCAACCGTGCCACCGGGCAGTCGGTGAACGGCGCCCAGGCGTGGCCGATCACGGCGATCTGCGCGCAGACGCGGCCTTCGGTATTGACTCCGGCGAGCCCGTCCCGCGCGGCCGGTGCTATCGGCTCCCCGGCCAGCGAGCGAGGCGGTTCCCGGCCGCCGGGGCCTCGCGCCCAGCCCGGCCCGTCCGCCCAGCCCGGCTCGTCCGGTGCCCCTGGCATCCAGGCGTCAGTCACTACGATCCTTCCGGAGGGTCTAGACCTATGGCCTAATCCGCCACTCCTAAGTACCTACGCCAGGGCAGCGCATTAGTCCAGAGGCCGCAGTCCCCTCCGTGCTCGCACAGCGACAGGCGGTGGCCGGCCGCGGGCTGGCACAGCGGCAGGCGGTGGCCGGCCGCCTGGGCGGGCGCGGATCCGGCGCGGGCGCGCTAGCGTGTCAGCATGCAGGCCTGGCCGTCCCGTGCCAGCAGCGCGGGACAGGAGTAAGGGCTATGGCGGAGGGCGAAGTCCCCGGAATCGAGGACCTGCCGCGGCTGGGCCGGTGGCTGCGGGAAAACGACATCCTGGCTGTGGACACCCCGCCGGATGTGCGGCTGATCGCGGGCGGCCGGTCCAACCTGACCTACCTGGTGGACCCCCGCCCCGCGGCCGGTCCCGCGGCACCCCTGCTGGTGCTGCGGCGGCCACCGCTCGGCCACGTCCTCCCGACAGCGCATGACATGGCCAGGGAGTACCGGGTGCTCAGCGCACTGCGGGGCACGGACATCCCGGTGCCCCAGGTGATCGCGCTCTGCCCGGACCCGTCCGTCATCGGCGCGCCGTTCTACCTGATGCAGCATGTTCCCGGAGAGGTGCTCCGCACTGAAGAGGACGGGAAGCGGGTCAGCGCGGCCCAGGCCCGCCAGTTGTCCGAGCGTTTCGCGGACATGCTCGCCGCCATCCACAACGTGGATCCGGAGGCTGCCGGGCTGGCCGGATTCGGCCGCCCGGAGGGATACCTGGAGCGGCAACTGGCCCGCTGGCAGCGGCAGTGGGAGCTGTCGGCCACCCGGGAGATGCCTGGTTACCAGCGGCTCACCGAGCGGCTCGCGGCTGGCCTGCCGGCCGGGCCCGCATCCTCGGCCGGCACCGCATCCCAGGCCGGCGGCGGGACACTGGTGCATGGCGACTACCGGCTGGACAACATGCTGGTCACCCTGGGCGAGCAACCAGCGATCACGGCAGTCCTGGACTGGGAGATGTCCACCCTGGGCGATCCGCTGGCAGATCTTGGCCTGGCGCTCGTCTACTGGGCCGAGCCGGGGGACAGCGACTCGGATGAACTCAGCGTCGTCGCCACGGTCACCGCCGGCCCGGGTTTCCTCACCAGGGCCGAGATCGCGGACAGGTACGCCGCGGCGACGGGGCGGAACGTGACCAGGCTCGGGTACTACATGGCGTTCGGCTGCTTCAAGCTCGCCGTGGTGCTGGAAGGCATCCATGCCAGGTTCTTGCAGCACAAGACCGTAGGCGAGGGCTTCGAGCGGGAGGGTGCGGGAGTGCCGACGCTCATCAGGCGCGCGCACCGGCTGCTCGATTCCGCGGAGTGACGCCGCACGGTGACGTGCATGCGCGGCAGGCGTGCGGGGCGGGCGCACCGCCCGGGCAGCGGAGCCGTCCTGGAAAAGGGGCGGGGAAAAGGAAATGAGGTCCGGCACCCCGCTCTTGCCAGACCTCATGTCCCGCCCCCGGCGGGTGGCCTGGTGATGACTCGCGCCAAGCCGACCCTGCCGGGGAGATCCATGAGGCCCGACGCCCCGCTCTCGTCGGGCCTCATATTGAAGACGCGTGGTCTCGCAGAGGGGTTGTCATAGGTCCGTAAGATTTTTTCCCGGCTGGCCCGGCGACCGCCGTCACCGAATGTCAGCACCCGCTCATCCAGCAGCGGGGCCGGGACCGGCCGGATGGCGGCGCGCTGCTAGGCGCCACAGTTGGGAGAGCAGAGCCGCCGCGCGATCGCGCTGAAGAACACCTTGCTGATCTGGGCGGGATTGGTGATGTCGTACGCCTGGCCGTCGGTGACACTGGCGATCTGCTGCAGCGCGCCGAAGTTGCCAGCCCTGCCGAACATGATCGGGATGATCTCGACCCGCCGCTTGGGGTTGTAGAGCGTGCGCAACTGCTGGATCAGCGAGGAGGCGGAGATGTCGCCGGGGGCGTTGTCCACGCCGGCGGTCATGATCAGCACTGCGTTGTCATACCTGGCCTGGTAGCTGTTGGTCATCTGCTGGAAGGCCGCCAGGATCGTGCCATACAGGGCAGCAGGGGCCCCGGCTACGGGCTTGCCTCCCTGCGTGACCTGGGCGACCTGCTGGCGCCTGGTGATCAGCCCGAGCGGGGCCGACAGCGGGCCGACGGAGACGAGTTCCCTGTAGGGGAGGTTGCCGTTCAGGTGGCTGGCGAACGCCCAGTCGCCCATCTGGGTGCTGTCCGGGAACTGGGCCAGGCCGAGGCTCGCCGCCTGGGCGAGCACCTGCTCGAGGCTCGGGCCGCCCTTCGCGACCGGAGTGGCCATCTGCTCCGAGACATCCAGCAACACGAGGTCGCGGGAGCCGAGGCTGAGCCGCTCCCAGGCCTGCAGCGCAGCTTCCGCCTGGCCCGGAGCCGCTACCTCGGCCAGCGTCGGCTGGCCGGTGTCCAGCCCGTACTGGCCGATCCAGCCCGGCGCGGTCCCAGCGGCGGAACGGAATCCCTCGTAGCGCACATAGTTGGTCGCATAGCTCGACCGGAGGGCCTTCTCGAACGCCTGGGCGGCCTTGACCTCGAGCGGGTCCGAGGCGGTCACCACGTAGGGATAGTCAAGGTCATAGGAGCCCTGGGTCGGATACCGCCCGGAGAGCGGCTGCAGCGGATGTGCCCGGTCGAACTGTGCGACCGCCTGCTCGGAGGCAACAGTGACCGGCCGCTCGTCGCGTGGCGGGCTGGCGAGGCTGGCCATCGACACCAGGGATGCGGTGCTGCCGGAACCCGGGGTGACCTGGACGTTGAACACGAAATCGGTGAAGCCGGCCCGGGCGGCCGCCCCGCTGCCCAGCAGTTGCTGCAACTGGATGAGCGTGGCCAGCCCGGCGGAGCTCTGCGCCGGGTCGGGGAATTCGACATGCAACCCCAGCCCGGTCGCGGGGCCGCCCACGGTCTGCGGCAGCAGGAACTGCCAGCCCACCGAGGTGCCGAAGGCCGGCATCTGGGCTGCCACCGACCTGGGCATCACGATCATGAGCGGCGACCTGGCCACCGTGAGGCCGGTGGACTGGACCAGCTGCGCCCCTACGGGCGAGCTGCGGGCGACATCCACCCACAGCGTGGAATCCGGGACCCAGGCGTCGAACCCCGCGCCGCCAGCGGATGACTTCAGCCCGGACACCTGCGCCGCCGCGGCGGCCGACTGCTCGCTGATGACACGGACCTCGGCGCAGTGCCCGCTGATGTCGGTGTGCTCGGCATTGAAGAACTTGCTCACATGCCGGATGGCCGGGGCGATCTCGCCGGCCGCGGCGAGGTTGACCACCACCGGGTGAGCCGTGCAGGACGCCCGCGCCACGACCGCCTCGGCGCCGAAGGCGACCAGCAAGGTGCAGGCGATCACGCCCGCCAGTGCGCTGAGCGTGACCACCGCTCGGGACCGGCGTGGCCGGTCGCGCCGGTCCCGGCCCACTGGGCCGTTGCGCCCGGTGACTGAAGCGTTCACGGCATCCCTCGATCGCCGGATCCGTGGTCTCCCCACGGCCTGCGGCACGACTGTATCGGGGCAATGCGGGACAGATCAGGCGGTTGCCGGCTTTGTGCTATCCCCGCCCCGGGCCGGAAGTCATGATCGCGGTGCATTGTGCCTCCCATGCGGGGCACCATCCACCGCGCTGATGTTCCCGGCGGTGGCGGGCACCCGAAGGGGCGCGACCCACGACCATGGATGCGACACGGCGGCTGGCAGACTGGCCGGGTGGCTGGCCCCATCGAGGTGCGCGACCCGGCCGACCCCCGGCTCGCCGACTACGTGTCGCTGACGGATTCGTCCCTGCGCACGAGCCTGGAGGCCAGGCACGGGCTGTTCGTGGCCGAGGGGGACAAGGTGATCCGCCGGGCGCTGGCCGCTGGCTTCGGCGTCCGGTCCATGCTGCTCACGGCCGGCGGGCTGGCCCGGCTGGCCGATCTGGTGGACGACTGCGCGGCCCCCGTCTACGTGGTTGCCGAGGACGTCGCGCGGCATCTGACCGGCTACCGCGTGCACCGGGGCGCGCTGGCGTCGCTGGCCAGGCGTGAGTTGCCCGAGGTCGCCGGGGTGCTGGCCGCCGCGCGGCGGGTGGTGGTGCTGGAGGACCTGGTCGACCACGGGAACGTCGGGGCGATCTTCCGCTGCGCGGCGGCGTTCGGGGCCGGGGCGGTGATCCTGTCGCCCCGGTGCGCTGACCCGCTCTACCGGCGCGCGGTGAAGGTCTCCATGGGCGCGGTGTTCGCCGTGCCGTATGCCCGGATGACCGACTGGTACGGCGGGCTCGCCCAGTTGCGCGCGGCCGGGTTCCGGCTGCTCGCCCTCACCCCGGACCAGTCCGCCATGCCCATCGACGCTGCCCTGCCCGCCGGCCAGCAGGAGCCGGGCGAACGGGTCGCCCTGCTGCTCGGCTGTGAGGGGGACGGGTTGTCCTCCCGCTGGATGCACGAGGCCGACCAGGCCGTCTGCATCCCGATGAGCCCAGCCGCGATGGCCTTCGGCGTGGACTCGCTCAACGTGGTGGCGGCTGCCGCCGTCGCCTGCCACGCCCTAACCGCCCCGGCCCGCACAACTACCTCGCCCTAGCCGCTCCCGGCCCGCAACAACTACATGGGCGTCACGCTCATGCACACCCAGCTACGTGGGCGTCACATCCATGCAGTCATGGGGGTAACGGCGGCGGGGGAGCGACTTAGGGAGATGCCGAGGACGCTACAGGGCGCTCCTACAACGCGATGCCGAGCAGGGCGTCCACGGCGTCGCGGACCAGCCGCGCGGGCGACGGCGCGGGCGACGGCGCGGGCGACGGCGCGGGCGAGGCCGCCTGGAGCGGCGTGCCGCCAGGCGCGGCGCTCGCCGCCGGGGCCCCGCCGAGCACGCCCTCGGCCCAGCGGTCGACGACCGCCAGCGCGCCCGGGGCGTCCAGGTCGTCGGCGAGCCGCTCACGGAGCGCGGCCAGCACGGTGTCCGCGTCAGACCAGGGCACCGTCGGCCCGGACGCGGTGGCGGCCTGCATCGCGGCCCGCCAGCGGGCCAGCCGCGCGGCAGCGGCGGACAGCCCCGCCGCCGTCCAGTCCCAGTCGTGGCGGTAAGGGTGCGCCAGAATCGCCAGCCGCACCGCCATCGGATCGGCGCCGGCAGCGAGCAGGCGGGAGACGAACACCAGGTTCCCCAGCGACTTGGACATCTTCTCCCCGTCCAGCCGCACCATCCCGGCATGCGCGTAACGCCGCGCGAAGGCATCCGGCGCCAGCGCCACCCGGGCCTGGGAGGCGCTCATCTCGTGGTGCGGGAACACCAGGTCAATGCCGCCCGCCTGGACGTCGAACACGGTGCCCAGGTATTCCGTGGCGATCGCCGCGCATTCCACGTGCCAGCCCGGCCGGCCCAGGCCGAACCGGGCCGCCCAGGCGGGCTCGCCCGGCCGGGCCGCCAGCCAGACCAGCGGGTCAACCGGGTCCTTCTTGCCAGGCCGGCCCGGGTCGCCGCCGCGTTCCGCGAACAGCACCGCCATCGTGGCCGGGTCCAGCCCGGACACCGAGCCGAACCGGTCATCGCAGGCCCGGGAGAAGTACTGGTCCCCGTCCACCTCGTACAAGGCGCCCCGGTCGGCCAGGCGGCCGGCGAACCGCTCGATGATGCCGAGCGCCTCCACCGCGCCGACCAGCCGGGTGGGCGGCAGCACGCGGAGCGCCGCCATGTCCGCCCGGTACCGGGCGATCTCCCGGTCAGCCAGTTCCCGCCAGTCCTCGCCGTCCCGGGCCGCGCGCTCCAGCAGCGGGTCGTCCACATCGGTCACGTTCTGCACGTAGGTCACCTGGTGCCCGGCGTCGCGCCAGGCGCGGACCAGCAGGTCCCAGGCAAGGAACGTGGCCGCATGCCCGATGTGCGTAGCGTCGTACGGCGTTATCCCGCATGCGTACAACGTCGCGACGGGCCCGGCTGCTGCTGCCACGAGCTCACCGGTGACGGTATCGGTGATAAAAGTCTCAGGGCCGTGCCCCGGCAGCTCAGGAACGTTCGCGCCACGCCAGGAGTCCATGAGCGCAGGCTATCGTTGTGGTCCAGGAGCACTATCCGCGGCGGCACCCGTGCTGGCCAGCCCCGTGGTGGCGGGCAGGGACGTAAAAAGCGCCGCACTGAGGTGCCGCTCGGGTCAGGGTAGCCAGGACACCTTGCCGTGCAGGGCCGCGTAGCCGACGAAGGCGCCGGTGTCGATGAGGGTATGGGCGATGATCAGCGGGGTCACCCGGCCCCACCGGCGGTACAGCACGGCGAAGATCACGCCCATCACCGCGTTGCCGATGAACCCGCCAAACCCCTGGTAGAGGTGGTAGGACCCGCGCAGCACGGCGCTGAGCGCGATCGCCCTGCCCGGGGACCAGCCCAGCTGATCCAGGCGGCGGAGCAGGTAGCCGATGACCAGGATCTCTTCCAGGGTCCCGTTTTGCGCGGCATCCAGGGTCAGCACCGGAATGCGCCACCAGACGGCGGGCAGGCTCTCCGGCACCACGTTCAGCGCGAGGCCGAGCTTGTACGCCGTCAGGTAGAGGGCCAGGCCGGAGCCGCCGATCAGCGCGGCCAGGATGGCGCCCCTGGCGAGGTCAGTGCCCGGCTCGCGCGCGTCCAGGCCCATCGCGGCGGACGGGGTCGTGCCCTCCCGGACCAGCAGGTAGCAGACCAGCGCGACGGGGGCCAGCGTGGTGAGGATGTTGGCGAGTTGCAGGGCGAGGTCCAGCCAGGGACGGCCTGGCGCGAGCGACCCGACGAGCAGGGCGTGCTGCTTGCCGAGTGCCTTGCGCGCCGTCAGCGAACCGATCAGGTTGATGACCGCGAACAGCGCGCTGCCGCCCAGCGAGAGAGCGAACACGATGACGATCTCCCAGCCGAGCAACCGCCTGGTCAGCGGGGCAAGGCTGGTTTCCTGCACCTGGGCCACGTGAGGACTCTAGTCCGGGCCTCTTGCCGTTCACTCCCGGCGCTCCGCTGGGCAGCCGGGTACGCAGCCGCGGCTACGCGCCGGCGGCGGTGACGATGGCGTCGGTGACGAAGCCGAGCAGCAACCCGAGGAAGATCGCCCACGTGATGATCACCTTGAACCCGCTGCTGCGGGCGACCGCGAGCAGTTCGATGACCACGTAGAGGATGGAGCCAGCCGCCAGCGCCAGGAAGGCCACGGCCAGCAGGGGGCTGGTCACCTGCTGGCCGACCACGGTCCCGACGAAGGTCGGCCCGCCACCGATCAGGCCGAGCAGGCCCAGCCGCGCCCACGGGGGCCGCTGCCCGGTGGCCGCCAGCGGAGCCACGATGCCGAAGCCCTCGGTGGCGTTGTGCGCGCCGAAGCCAATCACCAGCATGATTGCCAGGCTGAGCCGGCCGGCTGCGGCGGAGGTGCCGATGGCGAGGCCCTCGCCGAAGTTGTGCATCCCGATGCCCACGGCGATGAGCATCGACAACTGCGCAGCGCGGGTGGCGGCTGACGGTGGCACGGCAGGGGCCGGGGCCGGCCGGGCCGGCGCCGCGCCAGGCCCCTCCGGAGCCGTTCTGCGGGCGCGCCGGGCGATCCAGCGGTCGAAGTACACCAGGCCGAGCAAGCCAGCCCCGGCGCAGCCGAGCATCACCACGCCGTCAGCGACCGCCGTCACGTAGTGGTGGCTGGTCAGTCCGTTATCCGCCGGCCCCCACGCGTTGGTCAGCACATCCCAGAGCAGGAAGATGAGGATCCCGATGGCCGTGCCGTTCAAGAACGCCTTGACTTTCGGCGCCACGGCCTTCATCCGCCCGATCGGCAGGCCCAGGAAGATGGTCAGGCCGGCGATGGCACCCAGCAGTGTTATCTGGCTCGGTGACACAGAAGGTCCTCCCGGGAGGGACGCGATGGTGCGGCCAGCATAAAGTAGGTTAGGTTTGCCTAACAAGAATCCTTGATCACGGGCCGCGGACTGCGCAGGTGATCTCGCGGACCGCGCGCCCGCACGACCCTGATTCTGGTGCCCACCGCATAGCCGGGGCTGATCCCGCGCACAGCATGTCCAGCGTCCTCATTCCGGTGCCCACCTCATACCCGGATTGATACCGCGGACCACATGCCGCGAGTCCTTCATTCACGCACCCTCGGATCGCACACCCGAAGCTTAAAGCTTACGCAGCTGCGGACGGGGATACCGCGCTCGCAGGCCGGCCGGAGAGACCCCCGGAAAAGCGCTGGCCGCCGTGTCGCGCAGGAACACGGCGGCCAACGGCCACGGTCCGCGGTGGTCGTTGGCCTGCTGAGGCCACTTATTACGCCGCGGAAGACGGCTTGGTCCTAGACCAGCAGATCGTCGAATTCGCCCCGCTTGACGCCCTCGATGAGTGCGGCAATCTCTGCCCGGGTGTAGATGAGGGCCGGGCCCTCAGGATTGCGCGAATTCCGCACAGCGAATTCGCCCCCGTTAAGCCGGGCCAGTTCGACGCAGGTCCCCTGGGAGTTGCTGATGCTGCTCTTGCGCCAGTGAGCGTCGATCAAGTCGGTTGCTGGCATTCCGTTGTATGTGTTCATCTATCCGACTTCCTCAAGCATTCCGCTCAGGATCTCAGTGGTGTGTTCAGGCGACTCGCTCTCGACACTGAGGCGCTCCATGACCTCGGTGTACCGTTCCACGTCGTCGCGTTTGTCCAGGTAGAGGGAACTCGTCAGCTGCTCGACGTACACCACGTCCGGCAGGTCAACCTCAGGGAACCGAAGGATGGTGAACGCCCCGCCTTCGGCCGCGTGGCCACCAGAGCTGAACGGCACTACCTGGAGTGTGATGTTGGGTTCCTTGGTGACCTCGATCAGCCGCTCGAGCTGCGCCCGCATCACCTCCCTGCTGCCGATCGGCCGCCGCAGCGCGGCCTCATCCACCACTGCCCACAGGCGCGGCGCGCCCGGCTTGCTGAGCAGTTCCTGCCTGGCAACACGCAGGCTGACCCTGCGCTCGATTTCCTCGTCAGAAGCCCCCGGCTGACCGAGTGCCACGACTGCCCGGGAGTAGTCCGCCGTCTGCAGCAGTCCTGGAACGAACTGGACCTCATAGAGCCTGATGAGCGTCGCGGCTTCCTCCAAGCCAACATAGACCTGGAACCAGTCCGGGAGTACATCCCCGTATTTGTGCCACCAGCCAGGTGAATTGGCTTCCCTGGCGAGTGCCACGAGAGTGCCCCGCTCTGTCTCATCGCTGACCCCATACATCTCCAGCAAGTCGACAACGTCGCGCTCTTTAAAGCCGACCCTCCCGAGCTCCATTCGGCTGATCTTGGAGCCTGATGCGCGTATCGCGTAACCGGCTTCCTCGCGCGTGATCCCCTTGTCCTCGCGCAGCCTCCGCAGCTGGGAGCCCAGAAGGATACGGAGAACGGTAGGACCGCTCCCCGGTTGCACTGAGATCACTCCAACCCCCTGGTTCTCCTCTCAGGAATCCGTCAGCAACTCCTCCCGTCGAGGCCTCCTTACGGTTCGCACGTGCGTCTGGCGCTTTCATCTGCACGTGCATCCGCGCTTGCGCTTGCAAGGTACATAGAGGATGATAGCGCTTGCGCGGCACACGCACGACACGTGCACAGGAGACAGACGGGAACCCGATGACCGCACAGCGGGCGGCCTGGCCGGTCACGACGGAGGTCATGAGCGTGGGCCATGAGTGGCTCCTCACCCCGGGGGAGCCCGCCGGAATGCGCTATGCGAGCCCACTGCGTCCGTCAGTACCGACGCTGGATGAGCTTGCGGCCACCCAGCCATCGGCCACTTGCGCGCTCCGTCCGCTGGCCGAGTCAGTCAAGACAGGCCGGGACTTCACCTGCACCGTCTTGCGGGACTGGGGCCTGGCGGACCTCGTGGACATGGCCGGCCTGGTGGTCTCCGAATTGGTGACCAACGCATTGCGGCACGGTGTGCAGCAGGGACAAGCGAGGCTTGATGAATGCCCGATCCGGCTGCGCCTGCTGGCCCAGGTCCCGTACGTGATGTGCATGGTGACCGACCCCGGCAGCGGCATCCCCGTGCTCCGCGATCCTGGCCCCTGCGCGGAGACCGGCCGCGGGCTGAACGTGGTGGAGTCGTGCTGTATCCGGTGGGGCTGGCACCTGCTCGATGGCGGCGGCAAGGTGGTCTGGGCACTGCTGCATCCCGACGCCTGAAAGCGGGCACAGTTCCTGCAGGCGCCCCGGGCCAGCACGGCCGCGATTTGGCCTAGGCAAGGGTCAGCCGCGCCGCTAGGCTCGGTGCGCCGTCGGCCCGGGGAACCACGACTAGCCGTTCGGCACGCCATCGGGAGTTCACTCCAGGAGCATTCATGTACCAGCCATATCCAACGGGTGGAGCGGAGCCGGAACTCCCGAGTTCCGCACCACCAGCGCCGGTCCTGACGGCCGTGAAACTCATGTACGCGGGCGCGGCCGTGAGCGCGATCAGCCTGATCCTGACCCTGCTGACGGTCGGAAGCCTGCGGACAGCCATTCACAATGCGGACCCCACCTTGTCCGCCACCAAGCTGCATTCGGCGGAGGTCGCCGCCGTGGCCGTGGCAGTGGTCTTCGGCCTGATCAGCATTGGCCTGTGGCTCTGGATGGCCATGGCAAACAAGGCCGGCAAGAACTGGGCGCGGATCACCTCTAGCGTGTTCTTCGGGCTCGAAACCTTGTCGCTACTTGCCGGCATCCGTCAGGCTGAGCCCGTGCTGAGCAGGGGGGTGTCTATCCTGATCTGGCTGATCGGGCTGGGCGCGATCGTGTTGCTGTGGCGGAAGGAATCGAGCGCGTACTTCGCCGCCGCGCGGGCCAGATAAGCCGTCCGCCGGCTGGCCGACGAGGTCGTCACGATGGTCGGCACGGTCATCCGGCGGCTCGGCCTGACCGGGCTGGCCACCCCCGTCGCGGGCTGGTGGACCGCTTCCTGGACGGCCAGGAACCCGGGCACAGCTGACGGGATCAGCCGAGCAGCGTGATGTCCACCCGGTGCAGCGACCGCTCCGCCGGATCCAGCTCGACGGCGAGGGTGAGCCGGGCGTGCTCGCCGTCCAGTTCCAGCACAGTGCTGGTCTGCCCGTTCCCGCCGCGGAACGCGCCCGGGCGGCACCGCCCAGCCCAGGCGCCGGCCGCCCGCAGCTGACGGGCCAGCAGGTCGGTGTTGAGGGACGCAGACGCCGGCAGCTCGGCGGGCCATTGCCGCGCGCCGCCGTTGAGGAAAGAAATAAGCGCCTGCGCATGCTCCCACAGCGGTGAATCCCGGGCGGGCGGCACGCTGAGCGTCAGCGACTGGACCCGGGGCGGATTCTCCGGGGTGAGCAGGATTTCCACCTGCGCGTCGCCCTGTGCGCCGTGCAGCCACCACCGGCAGTGCGCGGGGGAGTCGAATTCAGCGGGGCGCGGCGCCTCGCCGCGCGGCGGCCCGATCCGCTGCCAGAGCCGCGCGATCTTCTCGCGGCGCTCCGGGAAGGGCTCATCCAGGGCGACGTTGCCCGCGAAGAGCCGTTGTGCCACGGCGTCGTCCCAGGAGCGCAGCAACTCGGTCACCACCCGCTGCGCGTCCAGCGTTTCCGGCCACGGGCCGCCGGGAGCGGGCGCTGGCCCGCGGACCGGCCGCCGCCCGTCGCCCGCACCGCCCGCACCGCCCGCACCGCCCGCACCGCCCGCACCGCCCGCACCGCCCGCACCGGACGCACCGGACGCACCGGACGCACCGGGCGCACCGGCCGGGCCGGCCCGCAGCAGTGCGTCCATCAGCTTCACCGCGAGCGGGTGTGCCCCCGCGTACGTGCTGTTCGCCAGCACGATCACGGCAAGGCCGGTTGCCGGATGCCAGCGCATGTGACTGCCAAAGCCCGGATACCCGCCGCTGTGGTAGACGATCCGGCCCCACGCGCTGCTCTCCTCGATGAACAACCCGAACCCGTATGCGTGCTGGCTGCCGGCGCTGACGTCCCCGAACAGCCGCAACTGCGCCCGTGGCGGGAGCGTGACCTGCGGCAGCTGCATCTCGCGCCGGGCCGCCCGGCGCAGCGGATGCGGGCCGCCGGCGTCGGCGTCGCCGGGCGGGAACGCGGCCGCGAAGCCACCCGCCCAGCGGGCCAGGTCGCGCACGGAGCTGAAGACGCCGCCCATCGGGGCGAACGCGCCGCAGCCGTCCGGGATGAGCTCGGCCCAGCCGTCCGGGCTGCGCCGGTAGCCGCGGGCCAGCTCGGCAGGGTCGAAGCCGGCGGCCTCGAAGCCGGTCTGGCGCAGGCCAAGCGGGGCGAGCAGCCGTGCGCCGACGAATTCCGGGTAGCTGGTTCCGGTCGCTGCGGCGATAACCCGTCCGAGCAGCGCATAACCCAGGTTGGAGTACTCGAAGCAGCTGCCCGGCGCCCAGGCCGGGCGCGCGCCGCCAGAGAGGAACTCAGCGAAGTCGGCGAGCGGCAGGCCCTGCTGCCGGTCTCCCCACGGGTCATCGGTCGGGAAGCCAGCGGTCATGGTGAGCAGGTGCCGGATGGAGATGGCCGGCGAATCGGCGGTGACCCGGCGCAGGCCGCGCAGTTCGGGAACGAAGTCCGCGGCGGGATCGTCAAGGCGCAGCGCGCCGTCGTCGCGCAGCGCCAGCACCGCCGACGCGGTGAAGCTCTTCGTCATGGACGCGATCCGGAAGACCGTGTCGGCGTCCGGCGGCGGGCCGCCGAGCCGGCGCTGCCCGATGCCGCCCGCGTGGATCAGCGATCCACCGGCCACGACGCCGTAGGCGATGCCTGGCTGGCCGTCACCGCGCTGGTAGTCCCGGACGATCTCATCCACCGCCCCGGCCGCGCCCGGCCACCGCAGTTCCTGCCCGGCCGGGCTGGCGGGGCCGGGCTCAGGTCGCCGCTCGGGCACGCGTTCCTCCAGGTCGTTGGGCATAGCCAGGTCGTTGGGCATAGCTGAGTGCGGGCAGCCAAGGCGGCGCAGGCCGCGACGGCGCACTGTTTACCGAGACGGGCGCTACGGCGCCCGCCTCAGGCCACCCTAGGCCGTGCTGGGAGCGGCCTGATCGCTACTTCGGCCCCGATCTGGCCGATACTGGTGACCTGGCTGAAGGCCGCTGGTTCCAGCCGGGGACTGGGGCGGAGAGTAGGTGCCTCGCTGCCGCACTTGTCGGTCGGTGTTCGGCACGCCGCCGCATGCCGTGCGTGCGCTCTATGCCCGGTCGGCTGATTTCCGGGCGCTGCTGGACTCATCCGACCCCGCGGGGAAGTTCCGTAACGGCTTCATCGACAAGTACTTCCCGGCCGGCCATTGATGCTGGTCTGCGGCTGGCTGCGGAGAGCCGCCGACCGCGGCGTCACTGGCTTGGCGTGGGCGTGCGGCACGTGACCTTCGGGTTCACGCCGAGGTAGTTGAGCGGGCCGGCCACAATCGTCACCGCGATCGTTCCCGCCTTGGTGCAGGTAGAGATCGGCCCACTGAGATAGTGCCGCTGATTTGCGGCGAAGGCACCGATGAGCAGCCAGATCACGAGTAGGGCTGATCCTAGGCGCACTGCAACCTCCGGTGAGCAAGATCCGCTGGAGCGCCGGATGCGACGGGCGGTTCGGGGTGTTCGGCTCACCCTATCTGGCTATGGTGTCATCTGGTCCCGCCAGTGCGCCGATCACCAGGATCCTGGATTGTGCCGTGTGCCAGGACGCCGTTGGCGGATCTCCTGGAGGCCGTGGCCTGCCGCTGGCCCGGCAATTCGTCAAGGCCGATTTTCCCGATGTGGAAGGCTCAGCGCGGTTAGGCCAGAATGGCAGCGGAAAGTATATGCGTTATCCACACGCCGTAATATTGTGCTGGCTAACCCGGCGGGACCGCATGAGCCTTGCCGTATGGATAACACACATTTCGCTTCAGTCCCCGGGGCGTTCTCCCGGCAGCCGCGGGTGCGGGTCAGTTCGCCCGCCGACATGCTCGCCGTCGTGCCCCACCTGCTCGGGTTTCATCCCGACAAGAGCTTCGTCGTCATCGGCGCTGGCCGCCCCCGGGAGCGGATCGAGCTCGCCTTCCGCTATGACCTGCCTGATCCGCCGCAAGCCGGCCACGCGGCCGAGATCGCCGAGCACGCCGCGGCGGTGCTGCGGCACCGCCGGTCAGGCACTGTGATCGGCATCGGCTACGGCTCAGGCGCCCTGGTCACCCCGGTGGCGGACGCCGTCGCCGAGGCGGTGCGGCGCGGCGGCCTCCGGCTGCACGAGTTGCTGCGTGTCGAGGGCGGCCGCTACTGGTCCTACATCTGCGGGAATCCCGAGTGCTGTCCCGCTGACGGTGTGCCGTTCGACGTCGCGGCCAATCCCGCGGCGGCTGCCATGACAGTGGCCGGGCTGGTCGCCTACCCGGACCGGGCGGCGCTGGCCGGGACCCTGGCGCCGGTCACCGGCGCCGCCGCGGACTCCATGGAGCAGGCCACCCTGCGGGCCCGCGAGCGTGCGGCTGAGCTGATCGCCCAGGCGGCTGGGCAGCGCGGGGTGCGCGGACCAGGTGGGCCGGGCGGACCGGGCGGACCAGGCGGACCGGGCGGACCGGGCGGACCGGGCGGACCGGGCGGAATCCGCGCGACGAGGCTGCTGGTTGACGCGGGCCGGCGGGCGGTCAAGGACGCGATCACGACCTACCGGGACGGCGGGCGGATCACTGCCGACGATCCGATCGCCTGGCTCTCCGTGGTCCTCGCCCACCTCGCGGTCAGGGATGACGCCTGGTCCCGGATGGAGCCCGGGCACCGCGCCGCGCACCTGCGGCTGTGGACCGACGTGGTCCGCCGTGCCCGGCCCGCCTACCTGGCGGCACCCGCGTCGCTGCTGGCCTTCACCGCCTGGCAGTCCGGCGAAGGCGCGCTCGCGAACATCGCCATCGACCGGGCACTGGAGGCCGACTCCCGGTACTCCCTGGCGCACCTGCTGCGCGACATCATGGACGCCGGAGTCCCGCCGTCCGCCGCGCGGGTCCCGATGACGCCGGACCAGGTCGCGGCCAGCTACGACCTGGCTGATGCGGGGACGCGGCAGCGATTTCAGCCGCCTGCCGGGCGCGGCCGCAGGTCGGCGCGGAGGCGCCGGTCCGGGTAGGCGGAGGTCTGCGCGGAGGCGGCCGTCCGGGTAGGGAGAGGTCGGCGCGCAAGCGCCCGCCCGGGTAAACACCGGGCAACCCGGGGTAGGCCAGGGCAGGTCGGCCGGGGGCGGGGGTACAACGCGGGACCTGCTCCGGGGTAAACTTCCTGCGCCGTTCGCCGGAGTCGGCTGGGAAGTTGCCCACGTGAGCCCGCTGCGTCCGTCCTCAACTCGGAAGAGGCGGGCCGGCCCTGAGCGGAGGGAAGGCAGAGTGACTGACCCTACCGGTAACGGAAAGCGGCACGTGAGCGATCGCGGTGCCCTTTCCGTGGACATGACCGGACAGCGACCGCGGGGCGGGGAGCCAGTCCCGTCAGGGGCGCCGGGGCCGCTGCCCGCCGGAGTGCGGCAGGCGCATGAGGCGGCGGTAGCCGACATCCGCCGGGCCTACGCGGCCATTCCCCCGGGCGGCAAGGTCAGGCTCGCCAAGCGCACCTCCAACTTGTTCCGGTTCCGTGACCCGGCGCCGGGGGAGCGGCGTCGGTCCCGGTCCGCTGGCGACCAGCAGGCTGCCACCGCCCGGTCTGGTGCATCCCCGGCCGCGGGCGGGCTGGACGTCTCCGCGTTCAGCCGGGTGCTGCAGGTGGACCCGCAGTCCAGGACTGCAGTGGTGGGCGGCATGACCACCTATGAGGACCTGGTCGACGCGACCCTGCCGCACGGGCTCATGCCCCTGGTCGTGCCGCAACTGAAGACGATCACCCTCGGCGGGGCGGTCACCGGCCTGGGCATCGAGTCCACCTCGCTGCGCAGCGGCATGCCGCACGAATCCGTCCTCGCCATGGAGATCCTCACCGGGGACGGCCAGGTGGTGACCGCCACCGCGGACAACTCCCACGCCGACCTGTTCCGCGGGTTCCCCAACTCCTACGGCACCCTGGGCTACGCCCTGTCCCTCACCATCGAGCTGGAGCCGGTCGCGCCCTTCGTCCATCTGCGGCACTTCCGGTTCAGGGATCCTCAAGGCTGCATGGCGGCGATCGGCGAGATCGCGGCCGCCGGGAGCTACCACGGGCACCGGGCGGATTTCGTCGATGGCACGGCGTTCAGCCTGGACGAGATGTACCTCACCGTCGGCGCGTTCAGCGAGGTGGCGCCCTGGCACAGCGACTACACCGGCGACCAGATCTACTACCAGTCGCTGCGCGGGCCCCGGGAGGACTTCCTCACCATCCGCGACTACCTGTGGCGCTGGGACACCGACTGGTTCTGGTGCTCCCGTCCGTTCGGGGTGCAGAACCCGGTCATCCGCAAGCTCTGGCCCCGCCGTTACCGCAGGTCAGACGTGTACCGTGCGCTGGTCGCCTTCGACCGGCGGCACGGGCTGTCCGACATCCTGAACGCCCGCCGCGGGCTGGCGCCGCGCGAGGCCGTCATCCAGGACGTCGAGATCCCGGTCAGCCGCGGCGCCGAGTTCCTCCGGTTCTTCGCCGCTGACGTGGGGATGAGCCCGGTGTGGCTGTGCCCGCTGCGGCTGCGCAGTGACCAGGCATGGCCGCTGTACCCGCTGGCGCCTGGCGAGGTGTACGTGAACTTCGGCTTCTGGGGCACTGTGCCGCTTCCCCCCGGACGCGGCGACGGCTATTACAACAGGCTCGTTGAGGAAAAGGTCGCCGTGCTCGGCGGCCATAAGGGCCTGTATTCGACCTCGTTCTATACCGAGGAGCAGTTCTGGGCGAGCTACAACGGGTCGGCCTATGCCGCGCTCAAGCAGGCCTATGACGCTGATGGGAGGCTGGCCGGGCTGTACGAGAAGTGCGTGCGCGGGCAGTGATTCGAAGGGATGGCAGATATGGCGCTGGCCGACGTGTTCGAGCGGGTGGCGGGACCGGACGCCCCAGTGCACTTCCGGGCCTATGACGGGAGCTTGGCAGGCACGCCGGACGCACCGGTCCGGATCACCGTCCGGTCCCCGGTCGCGGTGTCCTACCTGGCCCAGGCCCCCGGGGCGCTGGGGCTGGCCCGCGCGTACGTGTCCGGGCACCTCGACGTCGAGGGGGACATGTACACCGCGCTGGCCCGGATGATGCCGGCCCAGCAGGCGGGCCTGGACCTCGCGGAGCGGCTGCGGCTGCTGCGCGAGCTGGGCGGGCCGAAACTGCTGGTGCCGCGGATTCCGCCGCCGCCGCAGGAGGTCAGGGTGAACCGCCGCTGGCTGGGCGGGAAGCGGCACTCCAAGCAGCGTGACGCCTCGGCGATCTCGCACCACTACGACGTGTCCAACACCTTCTATGAGTGGGTGCTCGGCCCGTCCATGGCCTACACCTGTGCCTGCTACCCGCGGCCGGACGCCTCGCTCGAGGAGGCGCAGGCGCGCAAGCACGATCTCGTGGCCAGGAAGCTGGGCCTGAGTTCCGGGATGCGCCTGCTCGACGTGGGCTGCGGCTGGGGCGGCATGGTCCGGCACGCGGCCCGCGAGTACGGGGTGAAGGCGCTCGGCGTGACGCTGTCCGCGCAGCAGGCGGCCTGGGCGCAGCGGGTGATCGAGGACGAGGGCCTGTCCGGGCTGGCCGAGGTGCGGCACCTCGACTACCGGGACGTGCCGGAGGGGGAGTTCGACGCGGTCAGCTCGATCGGGCTGACCGAGCACATCGGCAAGGATCAGCTGCCGGGATACTTCTCTTTCCTCAACGGCAAGCTCCGGCCGGAGGGGCGCCTGCTCAACCACTGCATCACCAGGCCGGACAACCTCGGCCCGGCCCGGGTGGCCGGCGGCTTCATCAACCGGTACGTGTTCCCGGACGGTGAGCTGGAGGGGCCCGGCTACCTGATGTCGCTGATGAACGACAACGGGTTCGAGGTGCGCCATGAGGAGAACCTGCGCGAGCACTACGCGATGACCCTGGCGGGCTGGTGCGCCAACCTGGATGCGCACTGGGACGAGGCGGTCGCCGAGGTGGGGGAGGGCACCGCGCGGGTGTGGCGGCTCTACATGGCCGGCTCACGGCTCGGCTTCGAGCGCAACGTGGTCCAGTTGCACCAGGTGCTGGGCGTCAAGCTGGGCGCCGAGGGCCAGTCAGGGATGCCGCTGCGGCCTGACTGGGAGCCGCTGGCGCAGCAGGCGCCCGAGTACAGCTAACTGACTACGGCTCCAACTGAGTGCAGCTAACAGTGCAGCTAACTGAGTACGGTTAGCGACGGGCTGGCGGTAGCTGTCCGCGACGGTGAACGCCAGTTCCAGCGCCTGGCTGCGGTTGAGCCGGGGATCACAGGCGGTTTCGTACCGCTGGTGCAGGTCATCGGCGCCGATCTGATGGCTGCCGCCGACGCACTCGGTCACGTTGTCGCCGGTGAACTCGATGTGGATGCCGCCTGGGTGAGTGCCGAGGCTGCGGTGCACCTCGAAGAAGCCCTGCACCTCGTCGAGCACGTCCTCGAAGCGGCGTGTCTTGTGGCCGCTGGGGGCCTCGAAGGTGTTCCCGTGCATCGGGTCGCACACCCAGGCGACCGGTATCCCCTCGGCACTGACCGCGCGCACCAGCGGCGGCAGCAGGCTGCGGACCTGGCCGGCGCCGAGCCGGGTGATCAGGGTCAGGCGGCCCGGTTCCCCGGCCGGGCTGAGCTTGCGGACCAGCGCGACGAGTTCCGCCGGGGATGCCTGGGGGCCGACCGGGTTGCGCACCGCGGTCGCGAATTCCACGTGCGCGCCGTCCAGCGCCCTGGTCCGCTCGCCGATCCACAGGAAGTGCGCCGACAGGTCATAAGCCAGCCCGGTCCGCGAGTCGATCCGGGTGAGCGCCTGCTCATACGGCAGGATCAGCGCCTCATGGCTGGAATACAGCTCTACCGTCCGCAGCTCGCGCGGCTGCGCGCCGCAGGCCCGCATGAAGGCCAGCGCCCGCTCGATCTCCCCGGCCAGCCGCTCATACCGCTGGCCGGACGGGCCCTGCCGGACGAAGTCCTGGTTCCACGCGTGTACCTGGTGCAGGTCCGCGTACCCGCCGGTGGTGAAGGCCCGGCAGAGGTTCAGGGTGACCGCGGAGCAGTGGTAGGCACGCAGCAGCCGGGCCGGGTCCGGCGTCCGGGCCTCGGCGGTGAAGTCGAGGCCGTTGACCGCGTCGCCGCGATAGGCGGGCAGTTCTGCGGTGCCGCCACCTGCTGTGCCGCAGACCTCGGTGGGCCGGGTCCATGGGGCCCGCACGCGACAATGGGCGGATGGAAGATAATGGCGGCATGGAAGCTGCCCAGCCGGAGCACCGCGGCCCCGTCCGCGACATCGTCCTGCTCGGCTCGACCGGGTCGATCGGGACCCAGGCAGCGGACATCGTCCGGCGCAACCCCGGGAAGTTCCGGCTGGCTGGCCTCGCGGCGGGCGGCGGTAATCCCGCCGCGCTGGCGGCCCAGGCCCTTGAGTTCGGCGCCGAGGTGGTCGCGGTGGCCCGGGAAGACGCCGCGTCCGACGTGCGGGACGCGCTGCGCGCCCAGGCGTCCCTGGCCGGCCACCCGCGGTCGCTGCCCAAGGTCCTGGCCGGGCCGGGAGCGGTGGCGGAGGCCGCCACCTGGCCGTGTGATGTGGTGCTGAACGCCGTCACCGGGTCAGTCGGCCTGGCCGCCACGCTGGCTGCCCTGGAGGCTGGCCGGACCCTCGCGCTGGCGAACAAGGAGTCCTTGATCACGGGCGGCCCGCTGGTCGCCGGCAAGGCCGCACCCGGCCAGATCGTGCCCGTCGATTCCGAGCACTCGGCGATCGCGCAGTGCCTGCGCGGCGGCAGCGCCGACGAGGTGGCCCGCCTCGTGCTGACCGCCAGCGGCGGGCCGTTCCTCGGCCGCAGCAAGGCAGAACTGGAGCAGGTGACCCCGGCCCAGGCGCTCGCCCACCCGAACTGGAGCATGGGACCGGTCATCACGGTGAACTCCGCCACCCTGGTCAACAAGGGCCTCGAGCTCATCGAGGCGCACCTGTTGTTCGGTATCGGCTTCGACCGGATCGAGGTGGTGGTTCACCCGCAGTCGGTGATCCACTCGATGGTGGAGTTCACCGACGGCGCGACCATCGCCCAGGCCAGCCCGCCCGACATGCGGATCCCGATCGCGCTTGGGCTGGCCTGGCCGGAGCGGGTCCCTGGCGCGGGGCCGGCCATCGACTGGACCAGGGCGCACACCTGGACCTTCCAGCCGCTGGATGAGGAGGCTTTCCCGGCGGTCCGGCTCGCCCGCGAGGCGGGCAGCACCGGTGGCACCGCGCCGGCCGTGTACAACGCGGCCAATGAGGTCTGCGTCGAGGCATTCCGGACGGGCCGGATCGCGTTCCCGCGAATCGTGGACACTGTGGCGAAGGTAGTCTCTGAGCATAAGAGCGAGGCGCGGGACGCGGTGACACTGGAGGACGTGCTCGCCGCGGATCGCTGGGCCCGGGTCCGCGCGCTGGAACTGACCGACGCGGGACGTAACGGTGTGCGTGACGCCCATGGTGGGGCACGCGGGGAGGGAGAGTCGGCCGGATGACCCTGCTCGGCTGGATCATCTTCATCTTCGCACTGCTCTTCTCGATCATGCTGCACGAAGCCGGGCACTTCGTGACCGCGAAGAAGTTCCGGATGAAGGTCACCCAGTTCTTCGTGGGCTTCGGCCAGACCTTGTGGTCCCGCACCAGGGGGGAGACCGAGTACGGGGTCAAGGCCCTGCCCGCGGGTGGCTACGTCAAGATCGTCGGCATGACCGCGCTGGAGGACGTGGACCCGGCGGACGAGCAGCGGTCATTCCGCAGGCAGCCGGGCTGGCAGCGGATGATCGTGCTGGCCGCCGGATCGTTCATGCACTTCGCGCTCGCCTTCGTGTTGCTGTTCATCCTGGCCGCCGGGATCGGGCTGTCGAACACCAACTCGACCACGGTCGGGGCCATCGACCCGTGCGTGCCGAAGAGCGAGACGGCGGCCAGTTGCGTCAAGAGTGACCCGGCGTCCCCTGCGACCAAGGCAGGCCTCCGGGCCGGCGACAAGATCGTCGCGCTGGCGGGCAAGCCGGTGCACAACTGGTCCCAGCTGGGGGCCGCGATCAGGGCACAGCGGCCGGGCACCCCTGTCGCGGTCACCGTGCTTCGCGATGGCCGGCGGCTGACGCTGTACGCCTCGCCCGCCGTGATAAACGGCCGTAAAGGCTCCTACCTCGGCATCTCTCCCGCTGTCCTGTACCAGGCGGTGAACCCGATCCGCGCGGTCAGCTATGCGGGCTCCGAATTCGGGCAGATCGTGGTCGGCTCGGTCGGGGCACTGGGCAGCATCCCCAAGGCGATCCCGGAGCTTTTCGCCAAGAACCGGAGCAGCACCGCGGGCGGCAACGTGACCAGCGTCGTCGGCGCGGGTGAGTACACCGGCGAGGCCTTTGCCGCCAAGGTCGGCTGGCAGACGAAGGTCTCGATCGTGTTGTTCATCGTCATCTCGCTGAACATCTTCGTCGGGCTGTTCAACCTGCTCCCGCTGCTCCCGCTGGATGGCGGTCACCTGGCCGTGGTCATCTACGAGCAGATCCGGTCCTGGCTGGCCCGGCTCCGCGGCAGGCCTGACCCGGGCCTGGTGGACATGCGCAAGCTGCTCCCGGTAAGTGTCGGAGTGTTCGCCCTGCTGGTCGGATTCGGCCTGCTGCTGATCATGGCGGACCTCGTTAACCCGGTACACATACCCCAGTGAGCGTTATTCAGGACCGACTAGCGAGCCCGGGCCTTCGGACCCGGGCGAGCGGTCGGTGCCGGTGGCGCGGACGGGATGATCGCGGGTACCTGAATAATGCGATCTTTGAATAAGACACAGTGAGGGATATAGGCCATGACGATTGATCTAGGCATGCCGCAGCCCGCTGCCGAGCCGCTGGCGCCGCGGCGGAAGTCCCGCCAGATCATTGTTGGCAAGGGCAAGCACGCGGTCCCCGTGGGTGGCGGGGCGCCGGTGTCCGTGCAGTCGATGACCACCACGGTCACCGCGGACGTCAACGCCACCCTGCAGCAGATCGCGGAACTGACCGCGGCGGGCTGCCAGATCGTGCGGGTAGCGGTGCCTTCCCAGGACGACGCGGACGCGCTGCCGGAGATAGCCCGCAAGTCGCAGATACCGGTGATCGCGGATATCCACTTCCAGCCCAAGTACGTCTTCGCCGCGATCGACGCGGGCTGCGGCGCGGTCCGCGTCAACCCGGGCAACATCAAGGCGTTCGACGACAAGGTCGCGGAGATAGCCCGGGCGGCCTCCGCAGCCGGGACCCCCATCAGGATCGGCGTGAACGCTGGCTCGCTGGACAAGCGCCTGCTGGCCAAGCATGGCCGGGCCACAGCGGCGGCGCTGGTCGAATCCGCGCTGTGGGAATGCTCGCTGTTCGAGGAGCACGGCTTCACCGACATCAAGATCTCTGTGAAGCACCACGACCCGGTCGTCATGATCGCGGCCTACCGGCAGCTCGCGCAGGCTTGTGACTACCCGCTGCACCTGGGCGTTACCGAGGCCGGGCCAGCGTTCCAGGGCACGGTCAAGTCCGCGGCCGCGTTCGGCGCGCTGCTCGCGGAAGGGATCGGCGACACCATCCGGGTGTCGCTGTCCGCGCCCCCGGTCGAGGAGGTCAAGGTGGGCGCCGCGATCCTGGAGTCGCTCGGGCTGCGCGACCGGGGCCTGGAGATCGTGTCCTGCCCGTCCTGCGGCCGGGCACAGGTGGATGTGTACACACTCGCGGACCAGGTCACCGCTGGGCTGGCGGGCATGGAAGTGCCGTTGCGGGTAGCGGTGATGGGCTGCGTGGTCAACGGCCCCGGCGAGGCGCGCGAGGCGGACCTGGGCGTGGCGTCCGGCAACGGCAAGGGCCAGATCTTCGTCAAGGGGCAGGTCATCAAGACGGTGCCCGAGGCACAGATCGTGGAGACCCTCATCGAGGAAGCGATGAAGCTCGCCGAGTCGATGCCGGATTCGCTGCCGCCCGCCGAACCGGAGGTCACGGTCCCCTAGCGGCCGCGAGGCGCCCGGGCTCAGGTGCTGGCTTGCCGCCCGGGCTCAGTTGCTGGCGATCAGTCGCCGTGGTCCCCGGCCTGGTCGCCGGACTGCCCGTCGGGCTGTCCGTCGGCGAGGATGAGTTCACCGACACGCTCGCTGACCAGTGCCCGTGCCTCAGGATTCAGCTGGCTGTCAGTGATCAGGGTGTCCACTTCGTCGAGATCGGCGAAGGAACTCAGCCCGACGATGCCCCACTTGGTGTGATCGGCCACCACCGTGACCCGCCGGGCGGCATGCACGAAGGCGCGGTTGGTCTCCGCTTCGGCAAGGTTGGGGGTGGTCAGCCCGGCGGCTGGGTCGATGCCATGACAGCCCAGGAAGAGCTGGTCGACGTGCAGCGACCGGATCGCGATGTCCGCGATCGGCCCGACCAGGGCATCTGATGGGGTGCGGACCCCGCCGGTGAGAATCACCTGGACATTGGCGCCCAGTTGCCCGGCGGGCCGGGCCGTCCCGAAGATGCTCGCCACCCGTACCGAATTGGTAACGATCGTCAGGCCGGCAATGTCGAGCAACTGCTGGGCCAGCGCGAAGGTCGTGGTCCCGGCGGACAGCGCGATCGCGGTGCCTGGTGCCACCAGGGCTGCGGCGGCCCGGGCGATCGCCTCTTTCTGCGGCTTCTCCAGCACGGACTTGGCCTCGAACCCAGGCTCGTGGCTGCTTGGCGCGCCGGGCAGCACGGCGCCGCCGTGCACCTTCTCGATCAGCCCTGCCCTGGCGAGTGCTTCGAGATCGCGGCGGATCGTCATGTCCGACACGCCGAGGCGCTGGGTGAGATCACTCACCCGGGCGCTCCCGGCCCGCCGGATGTCCTCCAGGATCAGCGACTGGCGGTGTCTGGCGAGCATGCCTGGACCTTCCTTGACCCCGGGACAGAGGCCGACGGTGTGCGCGGCCGACCTGTGATGACGCCGGAATCGGATCTTTATATCTTGTGCGTTGACGATCGAGTCTGTGTGATTTAGCTTAAGGCTCCACAAGGGGCGCGTAGCTTTCGATCACGATCCGGATTGATAGCGCTAACTTGGGGGAGCATGGAGGGCCGTCCGGGCGCCCGCACGTGGCTGAGCACCGGAACTCCGTGGCCGCCCAGCCTCGGAACACGACAAGGATTCGGGGACAGGCGATGCAGCGAGTGCGGCCCAGGTTCGTTGCCAGGCCTCATAGTCCAGCGGAGCCCGCGGCGCGCCAGGGATTGCAGCGCTCGCTCCGTCCCCTGGATGCCCCGCATCCGCGGCAGTTTCCGCGGGTCGGTGCCTGTGGGCGGTCATCGGGACCGTGCCCTCTGACGGTCATGCAGGACGTCGCGGGCGCGGCGAACCTTCAGTCCGCCGGGGGCCAAGCAGGGACCTTCGCCCATTCCTGGGCGCGAAGCGGCCCGCCATCATCAGTCTTGACCGGACCCATCGTGGGGGCGGGAAGGAGTCTGTCATGGCATTGGGAAGCACGCAGATCAGCCCGTTCGTGCCCCGGGACCGGGGCCATCCATCCGCTTTCCGGCGCGCCGCGCTGTGGCGTCGCGCCGATACTGAGGCAATTCTCCTGGAGGTAGATAGATGAGTGACATCGATCCCAAGGTCGACGAGGCCATCGAGACACTGAATATGAAGGACGGGCCAACCCGCCGGAGGCTGCTCAGCGGCGTCGGGCTGGTGAGCGCGTCGGCGGCCGCCGCCGGGCTGCTCGCTGCCTGCTCGTCCAGCAGCACCAGCGCTGCCGCAAAGAGCACGGCCGGCAACTTCCCGTCCACCCCGAAGTGGCAGTTCTGGTTCGTCAACCACGTCACCACCAACCCGTTCTTCGTGCCGACTCAGTACGGGTTCCAGGACGCCTCCGCGCTGCTCGGCCTGCCGACGCCGAAATGGGGAGGGTCGGCGAACTCGGTCGTCCCGGAGATGGTGTCCTACATGAACACCGCCGCCGCCGCGAAGGCCGCGGGCATCGCGACCACGGTCGTCAACTCGACCGGGTTCACCACTCCGGTGGGCGCCGCCATGAACGCGGGCATCCCGGTGATCACCTACAACGCCGACGGGCTTTACAAGCCGGGCGGTGTGCCCGACATCGGCACCAACCGGCTCTGCTACGTGGGCCAGGCGCTCTACAACTCGGGCTACCAGATGGGCCTGAAGATCGTGTCGCTGGTGCCGAGCGGGGATGTGGTCATCTTCATCGCCACCCCGGGCACCGGTAACATCCAGCCGCGTTACGACGGCGCGGCAGCGGCCATCAAGGCCTCGGGCAAGCCCATCACCTTGCACGAGATCGCGACCGGGGCGGCCACGGGCGTGGAGCTCAACGCGGAGAAGGCCTACCTCAACGGCCACAAGACCGTCAAGGGTGCGTTCGCCGTGGACGCGGGCTCGACCGGGTTCCTCGCCTCGGCCCTGTCGGGCACCGGGCTGGCCGGCAAGATCCCGGCCGGCGGGTTCGACACGCTCACGGATACGCTGGCCGGGATCAAGTCCGGCGTCGTCAATTTCACCATCGACCAGTCGCCGTACCTGCAGGGGTTCCTGCCCGTTATCTACCTCTACATGTACAACCTGTCGGGTGGCCTGGTGTACCCGCCGAACACCGACACCGGCCTGACCTTCGTGACCAAGAGCAACGTCGGCCTCTACCCGACTCCCAGCCGGTTCGAGGGCTCCTCGGCGGCGCAGAAGTACATCCCGCGGCCGTCTGGCCCGATCACGAACCCGATCGCCACGACGAGCACGTGACGGGTGCCGGGCTGGGGCCCGGTGCTTGGGGCAGGCGCGCCGGCGCCGATACTGGGTCTGTGAACGCAGGCCGGTACCAGCGGCCGGCGCGCTTGCCGAGCGGAGGAAGGATGAGCGCGCGGAAAGAGAGGTCGAGATGAGCGATACCGTCCAGCCCACCGCTGAGATTGCCGGAGGCCCGCCAGGGGAGCGCGCGCCTGGGAGCAAGCCGCGGCGATGGCTGCGGACCGCCGGCTCGTTGTTCGTCCGGCAGCGGGAGGCGACCGTCTTTGTGGTCGCGGTCCTGCTGATCATCTACTTCGGGTTCATCTCATCTGCGGCGTCCGCCTTCTTCACCCATGACAACCTGGTCGTGCTCTCCCAGTACGCCGCCCCTATCATGATCATCGCGATCGGCGAGGTGCTCCTGCTGATCTGCGGCGAGATCGACCTGTCGCCAGGCTTCGTCTACACGTTCGCCCCGTTCCTCATGCACTACCTGATCGACTTCTGGGGAGTCCCGGCCATCCCGGCCATCCTGATCTCCCTGCTCATGGGCCTGGTGGTCGGCTGGGTCAACGCCTTCCTCACCGTCACGGTGGGGTTGCCGTCGTTCATCACCACGCTGGGCACCGGGTTCATCCTGCTGGGGCTGGTGCTCACCACCTCGCACGCGTTCCCGGCGTCCATCCCGGGCCCGGCGGTCGGGATCGGGCACTGGCTCGGCACCTACGCCTGGTCCGAGATCATCTGGGCAGTCCTCCTCACCGCGATCTTCCACGTCGTGCTGATCCGCACCCGGTGGGGCCTGTACACGGTCGCGACCGGGGGCAACAAGCTCGGGGCAACCGAGGCAGGCATCAACGTGTCCCGGATCAAGTACGGGAACTTCATGATCACCGCCACCCTCGGGGCGTTCGCCGGCCTGATGATTGCATTCCAGACCAACACGATCGACCCGAGTTCCGGCGGCTACACGCCGATGTTCTACGCGGTGACCGCGGCGGTCATCGGCGGTACCGCCATGCTCGGCGGCGTCGGCAGCATCCTCGGCGCGTTCCTCGGCGCGGCCGTACTGGCCCTGATGCTCGACGGCTTCACCGTCATGGGGATCAGCGCCAACCCGCTGGACATCATCCTGGGCGCCGCGATCCTGGTCGCGATGATCGCCAACGTCCAGCTCGCGCGGCTACGGGAAGCAGGGAGAGCCTGATGACAACCCAGGCACCAGACGGCCAGGCAGCACCCGCCCCCGCGGGCGGCGACGTGCTGCGGGTCGAGCACATCACCAAGCGGTTCGGCGCGGTGACCGCGCTCGTCGACGTGAACATGCACCTGACCCGCGGCGAGGTCCTCGGCCTGATCGGTGACAACGGGGCCGGCAAGTCCACCCTGCTCAAGATCCTGTGCGGCCTCTACCAGCCGGACTCCGGGCAGATCATGCTCCAAGGGCAGGCGGTCTCGTTCAAGTCGGTGGAGCACGCCCGCTCGCTCGGCATCGACGCGGTCTACCAGGACCTGGCGCTGGTCGACCAGCTCACCGTCTACCACAACATCTTCCTCAACCGGGAGCGCATCCGGTGGCCGCTGCTCAGCAACCGGGCCATGCGTAATCTCGCCCGCCAGCGCCTGGACGACATGGGGATCGACCTCAAGTCGGTGGACGTCCCGGTCGCCATGCTGTCCGGCGGCCAGCGCCAGGCGATCGCGGTGGCACGCGCCGTCTACTCGGAGGCGAAAATCCTGCTCCTGGACGAGCCGCTGGCGGCCATGGGCGCTAAAGAAGCCGCGCTTATCCTGGACCTGGTCCGGGATCTCAAGCGCAAGGGCGACGTCTCGATCATCGTCATCGCCCACAACTACGGTCAGGTGCTGGAGATCTGCGACCGGGTGAACCTGCTCCAGCACGGCATGATCACGGTGGACAAGCTCAGCAAGGACACGTCAGTCCAGGAACTGAACGACATCGTCATCGAGGAGTACCGCCGGGCGCTCCAGGAACGCCAGCGCTCAGCCTGACCACACACGGTGCTGTCGGAGCAGCCCGGCCTATGGGGCAAGATGGCTGTCATGCCATCGCCTCATCGGCAGAAGGGGCTGCGCTCAAGGCGAGCCGCCTCGCTGGCCGCGCTCAGCATCTCATGCGCCGTCGCCCTCGCCGTAGCAGGCTGCACTGCGGCGGGAGGCACTAGCTCGGGAAGCACCGCGTCGGCCGGTTCCAGCTCGGCGCAGCCGTCCGCGGTGATACCGGCGGCTGCGTCCGCGGTGCGCTGGCATTCCTGCTCGGTGCAGGGGGCCGGCCTGCAGTGCGCCAGCCTCCAGGTGCCGCTCAACTACGCACGGCCCGGCGGCAGGAAGATCACCCTGGCGCTGTCCCGGGTGGCGGCCACCGCGCCCGCCAGCCAGCAGCAGGGAGACCTGCTGGTCAACCCGGGCGGGCCGGGCGGCTCCGGCCGCGGGCTCGCGGCCTTCGTCGCGCAGGGCCTCAACCCGCAGGTGGCGGCCGACTACAACATCATCGGCTTCGACCCGCGCGGCGTCGGGGCCAGCGTCCCGGCGCTGACCTGCGAGCCCTCCTTCTTCTCCGGGGTGCGCCCGGACTACATTCCGGCGACCGCGGCGGCCGAGCAGGTGCTCGTCAGCCGGGCGAAGAACTACGCGGCGGACTGTGCGAAGCGGTACGGCTGGCTGCTCCCGTACCTGACCTCGCAGGATGTGGCCCGGGACATGGACTCGATCCGGGCGGCGCTCGGCGCGCCGACGATCAGTTACTTCGGCTACTCCTACGGGACCTATCTCGGCCAGGTCTACGCCACCCTGTTCCCGCACCGGCTGCGCCGGATGGTCCTGGACAGCACCGTGGACCCGACCGGGGCGTGGTACGCGGACAACATCGCCCAGGACTACGCCTTCGAGGGCCGGATGGAGGCGTTCTTCTCCTGGGTCGCGGCGCACAACGCCACCTTCCGGCTCGGCAGTACCCCGGCACAGGTGGACAAGGCCTGGTACCGGGCACGGGCGGCCCTCCAGGCCCACCCGGCGGACCAGGTGATCGGCGCGGACGATTTCGATGACACGTTCCTGCAGGGTGGATACAGCAACTCACTGTGGCCCGGGCTGGCCGCCGCGCTGGCCACCTACCTGCACAGTGGGGCGACCCAGCAGATCATCAGCCAGTACCAGCAGGAAGGCGTGCAGAGCGAGAACGAGTTCGCCGTCTACAACGCGGTGGAATGCAGTGACGTGAACTGGCCGCGGAACTGGGCGAAATGGAACTCTGACACGAGGCGGGTGTACCGGACGGCGCCTTTCCAGGCCTGGGATAACGCGTGGTTCAACGCCGCTTGCGCGTTCTGGCCGGTGCGCGGCCCCGCGCAGCCGGTGCAGATCAAGGGGGCCGGGCTGCCTGGCATCCTCATGCTGCAGGGCACCCTCGACGCGGCCACCCCCTACGCGGGGGCACAGGTCGCCCACCGCCTGCTGCCGACCGCCCGGATGGTCGTGGTGGAAGGCGGCGGCAACCACGGGCAGTCCCTTGCCCAGCCGTCCAACACCTGCGTGGACGGCTACCTGAACCGTTACCTCGCCACCGGCGCGCTGCCCAGCCGCCCGGGCCTGGTCAACGCCACCTGCCCGGCGCTCCCGCCGCCCGCGCTGACCGGCTGACCTGCCTGCGGGGCGTTCATGATGGCGGACCGATACTCTGGGAGGGTGCTGCGCACCAAGGCGCTGCGATCCTCATCGCTCCGCCTGCTCAATGACCGCGACCGCGACGACGTGATCGAGTTGTGCGACCGCGACCCGGTGGTGAACGTCTTCGTCAGCTCCCGGGTACATGAAGCAGGCCTGGATCCGGTCCGGCTCGGCGGCCAGATGTGGGGCTTCGTGCCAGGTGGCAGGCTGACATCGGCATGCTATGCCGGGGCCAACCTGGTTCCGGTGAGGGCCACGCCCGCCGCGGCGACCGCGTTCGCCGGGCGTGCCCGGCTGCAGGGCAGGCGCTGCTCGTCCATCGTGGGGCCTGCGGACGCGGTTGGGCAGATGTGGGAACTGCTGCGCCCGTACTGGGGCCAGCCCCGGGAGATCAGGGACGCGCAGCCGGTGATGTCCATCTCCACGAAGCCGCAGGCCGGCGCCGATCCGTTGCTCCGCCGGGTGCGCCCGGACGAGCTTGACGTGCTGCTCCCCGCCTCGGTGGCCATGTTCACCGAGGAGGTGGGGGTGTCGCCGCTGGGTCTCGACGGGGGGGCCGCCTACCGGGCCCGGGTAGCCGAACTCATCGCGCTGGGCCGCGCGTTCGCCAGGATCGAGGACGGCCGGGTGATGTTCAAGGCCGAGATCGGCGCGGTCACCCCGCACGCGTGCCAGGTCCAGGGCGTGTGGGTGCGGCCGGAGTTGCGCGGGCAGGGGCTCGCCGTGGCGGGGATGGCCGCGGTGGTGCAGGAAGCGCTGCGGTCGCTGGCGCCGGTGGTGTCCCTTTACGTCAACGACTTCAACGCACCGGCCAGGGCGGTGTACCGGAAGGTCGGCTTCACTGAGGTGGCCACCCTGACGTCGGTGTTGTTCTGAGCTGCCCGGCCGCTGGCCCGGCCTGGCCGCTGGCCCGGCGAGCATGGAAAGCGGCGGCGCGCATGCCGTCCGGGCTCCCCGTAACGGGAAGCGCGTCACGAGCCCGGGAAGGGGCGGACCTACCTGAGGCGGTCCGCCCCCCCGGTCCCCCTGCCACCGTCTCGCCCGTAGCCCGTACTTCCCCCTCCCGGCGAGATCTGCACCGTAGGCTAGACCGCGTAAATCGCAGTAAGTTCGCACAGAGCGGATAGAACCATCTTGTGAGTGAGCCCCAGCTCGCCGCGGGCCGCCAGGCTGCCGGGCGCTACCTGCACGAATTACTGCTGCGCCCCGGCCGGTACCGTCAGCTATGGGAATCTCGCGCGGAGCGAACCCGGCCTGGCGCGGTCAACCACCTCGCCGTCGCCGACGTGCTGGCGCGCTATCTGTGGCAGTCGCCCCGCTCGTCCGGCGCCTCCGATGTGCTGGCGCATCAGCTCAAGGACACCGTGGGCCGCGCGCTGTCCGGCCGCGTGCTGAGCCGTTCCACGCTGGAGACGTTCATTGCGGCGTTCCGTTTCTCCGCGCAGGAGGAGGACCGGCTCTGGCGGTTGTGGCGCGGCTCGGGCCGGATCACTGTGCTGGCCGGCCCGCGGGCGATGCGCTCCGGGGCCGCCGCCGAGGTGGCGGACGTGCTGGGCCCGCGCAGGCACCAGACGGTCTCGCTGCACGATCACGTCTACATCGGTGCCGACCGCAGGCCGGCCCGGACGCGGACGCTGCAGGTGGTCGAGGCCATCGTGGACGGCCTCGACAGCATCCCCTACCTCTATGACACCAACGCGGTGACACTGGAACTCAGGCAGGGATGCGCCGGCCCGCCGGGGCCATTCCGCAGGATCGCCGACGTCGCGTACGTCACGGACATCCCGCTGACCCGCTCGCTCAGTCTCGGCGAGACGATGACCCTCGAGTACTGGACCTCCTACCACTACCCGGGGGACCCGGCCGATCCCGCGGAACGCGAATACCGCCGCGCGGTCATGGGCACCCTGGAGAATTTCGACATGCGCGTCGAGTTCCACCCCGATGAGCTGCCCGTGGCAGTCTGGTGGGCGGTCTGGGACGGGATGGAAGGAAGCGTGCTGGAACAGGAACTGGTCACCCCGGACAGCCAGCATTCGGTGCACCGGTACCTGAGGTCGCTGCAGCGGTCAGTCGTGGGCTTCCACTGGTCCTGGGAGCCACCCGCCGGCTGACCGGGGATCCACCGACATGCCCTAGGCTCGGCAGCGTGTCTGACGCGCAGAAGGCAGTAATCGCCTGCGGCGAGGCAGCCAGGGACGGCGCCGCGAGCCTTGCCCGGGCCACCGATGAGGTCATCAACCAGGCGCTGCGGGGCATGGCCGCGCTGCTCACCGGGCAGGCGCCGCGGATCCTCGCCGCCAACGCCGCCGACATGGCGGATGGCGAAGCCGCGGGACTGGGCCGTGGGCTGCTCGACCGGCTGCGCCTTGACGCGGGCCGGATCGAGGACATGGCCCGCCAGATAGGGCTGCTCGCAGATGCGCCGTTCCCGGCCGAGCTGTCGCCCATCAGCGAACTGCCCGGCGGCCCGTCCTCCGGCAGGCTCCGGCTGGCCGAGCGCCGGGTGCCGGTGGGTGTCATCGGCGCGAATTTCGAGGCGCGGCCCAACGTGACCATCGATATCGCCTCGCAGCTGCTCAAGTCCCGGAACGCCGGCGTGCTGCGCACCGGGGGCGCCGCGCTGCGGTCCGCCGCCGCGCTCGCCGACCAGGTGATCGCGCCTGCGGCGGAGCGCGCCGGGCTGGATCCGGGCGCGCTGCAACTGGTCCGCTCCGCGGACCGGGAGGCGGCTGTCGAGCTTGTCCGCCAGCCCGGGCTGATCCCGCTGGTCATCCTGCGCGGCAGCGGGGAGACGACGCGCAGCCTGGCCGCCGAGGCTGCGAAGCGCGGTGTGCGCACGCTCGCGCACGCGGACGGCGGCGGCGTGCTGTACCTGGACCGCGGCGCTGACCCAGCGATGGCCACCAGGATCATCACCGAGAGCCTGGACCGGCTCGGCGTGTGCAACCGGCTGAACCTGCTGCTCATCTGCTCTGATGTGTGGCCGCAACTGCTCCGGACGGCGCTGGAGGCGATGGAGGCGCTCGGGGTCGCCCCCTCGCTGCCGCCACACGAGCATCCCCTCGGCCAGGAGTGGGCGCTGGAGGCGGGTAACGAGGCAACCGTGACCGTCGCCCCGGCGGACAGCCCGGCAGCGGCCGCCGAGGTGGCCAACTCCTGCACGTCCGGCCTGGCGGCCGGCATCGTCACCGCCGATCCTGCCGCGGCGCGTGAGTTCCTCGGCGCCTACCGGGGGACCGGCGCGTTCTGGAACGCCAGCACCCGGCTGCTCGACGGCTTCAAGCTGCGCGGTATCCCGGAGACGGGGATCAACGTGGATCACGTGCCGGGCCCGCGCGGCCCGGTGACCTTCCACGACCTGTGCCTCCGGCAGTACGTCATCGTCCCCGCCTGACACCAGGGGACCGGCACCTGCCGGATGGTGCCTGCATTCTCGCCCCAACGAGCCGTCGTCCGCGGCCTTGCCCGGGCTACGCGGCAGTAGCATCGGCAGCCCCCCGGCGCGGCGGCGGCCGCGTCGGGCATCCGCAGCGCCTGGGCCGCCCCGATCCTGGGCAGCGACGGAGTGCTCGGCACGGTGTCCGGCTACGCCGCCTCGCCCGGCAACCCCGCGCCCGAGCGGCTGGAACTCGCCACGATCTACCTGCGTTACGCGGCGTCGGCCATCGAACGCGGATGCGCTGGCCCGCCGGGGCCGGACGAGCCGCTGAGCCCGGCCGGACGAGCCGCTGAGCCCGGCCGGACGAGCCGCTGAGCCCGGCCGGGCCAGGCGGTGAGCCCGGCCGGGCCAGGCGGTGAGCCCGGCCGGTTTGTCATAGGCTGCGCCTCGATGACTGCTCCCGCCCCGTCCGCCCAGCAGGCCATGCTCCGTCCCGCTCACCGGACCCCGGTGCTGATCGCGCTGATGACCGCGATGGCGCTCGCGGCCATGGACAACACCATCGTGTCCACCGCGATCCCCCAGGTGGTCCGCGACCTCGGCGGCTTCTCCCTGTTCAGCTGGGTGTTCTCCGGATACCTGCTGACCCAGACGGTGACGATCCCGCTGCAGGGCCGGCTGGCCGACCAGTGGGGCCGCAAGCCGGTCCTCATCGGTGGCACGATCATCTTCCTGGCCGGCTCGGTGCTCTGCGCGTCGTCGTGGAGCATGGTCGCGCTGATCTTCTTCCGGGGCTTGCAGGGGATCGGCGCGGGCGGGGTGCAGGCCACCGTGAACACGCTGGCCGGCGATCTGTATGACCTCGAGGAGCGGGGCCGCGTCCAGGGCTGGCTGTCCAGCGTGTGGGGGATATCCGCGGTGATCGGCCCGGTGCTGGGCGGGTCGCTGGCCCAGTACGCGTCCTGGCGGTGGATCTTCCTGATCAACCTGCCGGTTGGCGCGGCGGCGGTCGCCCTGCTCGCCCGTTACCTGCACGAGGACGTGCACCGGACGCGGCACCGGATCGATGTCGCGGGCGCGGCGGCCATGTTCGTGGCGGCGGGCGCGCTGATCCTCGGCCTGCTCCAGGGCGGGGTGGCGTGGCCGTGGTGGTCGGTGCCCAGCGTCACGGTGTTCGCGGTCGCGGTCGTGGCGGCCGTCGGCGCGGTGTTCGCCGAGCGCCGCGCTGCGGAGCCGATCATGCCGCCGTGGTTCTGGCGCCGCCGGGTGCTCACCGGCTCAGCGCTGGCCGCCCTCGGGCTTGGCCTGCTGGTGATCGGCCCGACCACGTTCCTGCCCACGTATGGCCAGGCAGTGCTAGGCCTGGGTGCCGTGGCCGCAGGTGCGGTGCTGGGCACGATGAGCCTTGGCTGGCCGCTCGCCTCGTCCCAGTCGGCGCGGCTGTTCCTGCGCGCCGGGTTCCGCGACACGCAGCTTGTCGGCGCCGGAATCTGCCTGGTCTCGGTCGCCGCGTTTCTGCTGGCTCCTGATCCCGCGCCGCTCTGGCAGCCTGTGCTGGAGACCTTCGTCCTCGGCGCCGGCCTCGGGCTGCTGTCGGTCGCCTCGATCGTCGGGCCGCAGTCCACGGTGGGCTGGGGCGAGCGCGGCGTGGTGACCGGGACCGTGATGTTCTGCCGCTACCTCGGCCAGAGCCTGGGCGCGGCGATCTTCGGGGCGATCTTCAACGCCAGCCTGAGCGGGAGGCTGCGCGGCGCGACTGAGCCGCTGCGGCGCCGGCTGCCGCACGAGGTCAGCAGCGTGGGCGCGGCACTGGGCAGGCCGCAGGCCCTCGGCCGGGCGGCAGAGGATTACCTCCGGGCGGCCATCGCGACCGCCACCAGGGACGTGTACATCGGGCTGACCGCCGTGGCGGCGCTGACGATCATCGGCGTGCTGCTGATCATGCCCAGGCGGTTCAGCACGGCGGCCGGGGGAACGGCGTCGGCCGGTCCGGGAGATCCCGGCCCGGCGGAGCCCGCGGAAGAGAAAACCGGATGACCGGCGAACCGTGGCGTTGTTAAGCTCTTGGCTCTTGTGCCCATCCCACGCCATCGAGGTGATGACCCATGCCTTCGGCCAGCGGGACGCAACAGGACCCGCAGCCTGGCGGGTCTATTCCCGCCCAGCCCGCACCGCCCGCACCGCCCGCCCTGCCTGCCCCGGCCACCCCGCCCGCCCCCGCGGCAGGCCCCGACGCGGTCCTCGTCGCTGAGCGGGAGCACTTGCGCCGGGCCCGCGAGTTCCTCCGGCTGATGCGCGAGGACGTGCTCTCCCTCCGCGCGCTGAGCGGGAACCCGGTCTCCGAGCAGTACCTCAAGGCCGACCTCTACCGCCGGGCGGAATCCCTCAGCGACATGCCGGACACGCCGCTGTTCTTCGGCAGGCTCGATTACACGGGAGCGGAGTTCGCCGGGGAGCGCTTCCATGTGGGCAGGCGGCACGTGCACGATCCGGACGGCCATCCGGTGGTGGTCGACTGGCGGGCGCCGGTGTCCCGCGCGTTCTACCGGGCCAGCCCGGCAGAGCCGATGGGACTGGCGCTCCGGCGCAGGTTCGGCTTCTCCGGCGGAGAACTCACCGCCCATGAGGACGAGGTGTTCGCGGGCCCGGCGGCCGGCCCGGTCGGCGGAGTTGCCGTCAGCCGCATCCTCATCGAGGAGATCGAGCGCCCGAGATCGGGGCCGATGCGCGACATCGTCGCCACCATCGCGCCGGACCAGGACGATATCGTCCGGGCCGACGCGGATCAGACCTTGTGCGTGCAGGGGGCGCCGGGCACCGGGAAGACCGCCGTGGGCCTGCACCGGGTCGCCTACCTGCTGTACGCCTACCAGAGCCGGATGACGCGGGGCGGCGTGCTGGTCATCGGGCCGAACCGCGCCTTCCTGTCCTATATCCGCGGCGTGCTGCCTGCGTTGGGTGAGCTGAATGTCAGCCAGACCACGCTCGCTGACCTGGTGGCGGCGGTGCCGGTGCGAGCCAGGGACTCCGCGCGGGCCGCGCGGATCAAAGGTGACGCCCGGATGGCCGACGTGCTCCGCCGCGCGCTCTGGGCCGGGCTCGCGGAGCCTGCCGAGCCGGTCATGCTGGCCCGCGGATCGTGGCGCTGGCGGGTGGGCACCGGAGAACTCGCCGACCTCGTCGCCGAACTGCGCGACCGCGGCGTCCGCTACTCGGCCGGCCGGGACATGCTCGGTCACCGGATCGCGCACGTGATCCTGACCCGGATGGAGGCGGCCGGGGAGACCTGCGATGACCGGACCCACGAGGCCGTGCGGCGGAGCAGGCCGGTGCGCTCGGCAGTGGACGCGATCTGGCCGAAGGCCGATCCGGTCCGGCTGGTGCTGCGGCTGCTGTCCGATCCCGGGCTGCTGGCCGGTGCGGCGGGCGGGACGCTTGACGAGGCGGAGCAGCGCGCGATCCTCTGGGACCCCCCGCCGCGGGGCCCGGCATCGGCGCACTGGACGCTGGCGGACGCGGTGCTCGTGGACGAGGCCAGCGACCTCATCGAGCGGATCCCCAGCCTTTCCCACGTGGTGCTGGATGAGGCCCAGGACCTGTCGCCGATGGAGTGCCGCGCGGTCGGCAGGCGGTGCGCGACAGGCTCGGCCACCGTGCTCGGCGACCTGGCCCAGGGCACCTCGCCCGCCGCCCCGGGCAGCTGGCAGGACCTCCTCACCCACCTCGGAAAGCAGAGCGCGGACCTGCGCGTGCTGGGGACCGGCTACCGGGTGCCCCGGCAGATTCTCGACTACGCCAACCAGCTTCTCGGCTCCCTCGTCCCCGGTCTGGCGCCGGTCCGGTCACTACGCCAGGACCCGGGCTCGCTCACGGTGCGCGGGGTCACCGGGGACGCCCTGCCTGGCGCCCTCGTGTCCGCCTGCACGGCCGCCGCGCGCGGCCCAGGCTCCATCGCGGTCATCGCCGCCGATGACCAGGTGCCGGTGCTTTCCCGCGCGCTCGGCGAGGCGGGACTGGCGCACAGCGTGCTGGACGGACTGACCGACGGCAATCTCGTGGTGGTGCCGGTCACGCTGGCCAAGGGCCTGGAGTTCGACCATGTCATCGTGGTCGAGCCGGCCCGCATCGTCGCCGCTGAATCCCGCGGCCTGCACCGGCTCTACGTCGCGCTGACCCGCGCGGTGTCCCGGCTCACCGTGTTGCACGCCGAGCCCCTGCCCGCAGCGCTGTCCTAGCCGATCGTCCGGCCGGTTAATCGTCCTGCCGCTGCACGGACCCACGTGGTCCGCCATACCAGCCTGGTTTGCGGACGGAAAGTGCCGTTCCAGCGGCACTTTCCGGCCACAAACCCGGCCGTACCAGGCGGGTGGCGGTGCGGCAGGGGCGCGTGTGATGAATGGGGCTACTGGTCCTTGATCACGGACATGATCAGCGTGGCGGAATCCCCGAAGGACAGGGCCGTGGCGCGCAGGTGGTTGAAGAACATGTTGTAGCGGTCCACCTCATCAACGTTCTCCACGTACAGCGCGCTGGTGAGGTCCTCCAGGTAGACGACGTCAGGGTCGGCGCGCTCGGGGAAGGCAAGGATGACGAACGGCCGTCCCATGGCCGGGTGCGCGCCCGCGCCGAACGGCAGTACCTGGATCGCGACGTTGGGCAGCGAGCCGAGGTCGAGCAGATGGTCAAGCTGCAGGCGCATCAGCCCGGCACCGCCGACCCGCCGCCGCAGGGCCGCCTCGTCGAGCACCGCCCACAATTGCGGCGGGTCCTCGCTGGTGAGGGCCGGCTGGCGGGCCATCCGGAAGGCGACGTTGCGCTCCACCGCCTCGGGGCCGCCGTCCACGGCCCCGGCGGCGATCACCGCGCGGGCGTAGTCCTCCGTCTGCAGCAGCCCCGGGATGAGGGTGACTTCATAGATCCGGATCTCCGAAGCGGCGCTCTCCAGGCCGATGTACGTGGCGAACCGCGGCTCGATCGCGTCGCTGTACGCGTGCCACCAGCCCTTCTGCCGTGACTCGCGGGCAAGCTGAACCAGGCTGTCCCGCTGCGGGGCGGGCACGCCGTAAAGGTCGAGCATGTCGCGGACGTCCCTGGGCGAGACGGACACCCGGCCAGTCTCGATCCGGCTGATCTTGGACGTCGAGCATTCGAGATGCTCGGCCACTTCCTCGCAGGTCAGCCTCGCTGCTTCGCGGAACCTGCGGAGTTCCAGCGCGAGCCTGCGGCGCCGGACTGTTGGGCTCTGCTGAGTGGCCGTCGGGGGTTCCTCCCGTTCCGTCCGTGGGATGCGTCATCCGGGCTGGCGGCCTTCCCCGAAGTAGGCCGGGCCGTGGTGGGCGGTGCCCCCGTTCCAGGTACCCCTGACCCGGGCGGTGCCCCAATCGGGTCAACCCGCGCCGAGCCGCCCTGGCCCGGGCACAGCGGGCCTCCGGGAGTCCGGGCCTGGCAGCGCCCCCACCAGGCACAGCTGGTGAGCCTGGCTGGGGAGCGGGCCGGGACCCGAACACAGGCCCTGTCTTCAGTGTGGCACCTGCGGCGGGCCGCCAGCGCCGCTTAGCCTGACCGCGATGGATTCAACGGAGTCAGTGCAGCGGACCTGTGTGCATGCGCATCAGAATGTGTGAAATCCTGAATGCATGTTGCAAACGGCAACGCCAAGTGTCATCCTGATCTAGGAACGCTTCGCTTCCGTCTGATTACTAGGGGTGATTTTGATGGTCATGGGGGCTCAGCAGGCGAATGCCCTGTCCCCGCCGGATCAGGCCTTTACGGACCGGCTGGACCGGCTGGCACCTGCGCTGGCGAGGCATGGGATGGCGACGAACCTGCTGGCACCGCCCGGACGGGTGCCGAGCCTGCGCGTGGTCAACCCGGCAGCACCGGCGCTCGCTGAGGACGTCTACGCGGGCTGCTGCGAGGATGGCAGCTGGTGGTTCTGGTGGTCCTGGGCGGAGCGCATCGCGGTCGCGACCGATCCGGAGCGCGCGGCGGAACGCATAGCGCACGTCCTCGCCGCCCCGCATGCCAGCTGACGACCCACCCGGTCCTGTCAGCTAAGGAGCCGCCCCCGTCACACGAGCCGAGGAGCCACTCCGTCGTCGCCCGCCCGGGAAACAAGAATCACATCCGCCACACAAACCCCGGGGGCCGCATGCGCCCACCTCGGAACTGCATGAATGGCACCTTCATGCATCAGGACTACAGGCCCGGGGATGGCAGGCCACGGGCCCGGGGGGACGGCAGGGAGGGTTGTTACGGGGAGCGGGATGGCTGGGCGGACGCGGTGGAGCCCGCGCGGGAGGCGCGGGAGGAGAGCCCGGGGAACGCGGCGGTCCTGCCGAGCCAGGTCGTCGCGCGCAAGGCGCAGGCCTGCGCCTGCTGCGCGCCCCAGGCCCGCAGCCGGGCATCGTCGAGCGCGACGAGGCCGAGATAGGCGGCGGCCAGCTGATTCTCCAGGTAACCGGCGAGAGAGACCGCGGCATGTGCCGAGTGCACCGGGAAGGGCAGCCGGTAGGCGTCCTGGGCGGGCAACGGCTGGGCGCCGAGCGAGGTCAGCATCGTCTCCAGCGTGTCCCGGGTGGCCTGGTGCTGCACCCAGTCCTGCTGCGCGGTTTCCCGGGACGTGGTGGGCAGATGGGCGCCGGCCACCCCGTAGCCGTAGATGGCGGCGTTCAGCGCGGCGAGCGCCGCCTGCAGCGCCCCGCGCTTGCTGGCATCCGCCGTGCCGCTCACCGGACTCCGCCATGCTGACGCAGCAGCAGCGCGTGGCTGGCCTCGGACGCCGCGATGCTCGCCAGCAGCTGAGCGAGCGAGGGGCTGACCACGGCGAGCCGGCTGACCAGCGAGCTGGCCGCATCGGCCTCCGCCGTCTCCAGGGCGGTGAGCGCGCCGGCCGGGGTTCCGGGCATCCGCGGCGCGGCGGAGCCGGACTTCACCGGCTGCGGCGGGGCCTGGCTGCCGGCCGGCACGATGAGCCGGGACCGCAGCGTGGCCAGGTGCTCAAGGTGCTGGCCGAGCAGGGGGGTGAGGGCGGGGGCCAGCCCTGCGGGCCCGGCAATGACCGAGCTGTACCTGGCGATCATCACCTGCTCCGCGCTGATCGCATCGCGCAGCACAGCGACATCGGGCAGCGGTTTAGGCGGGGTGCCGAGCGCTCCGAGGCCCTTGCAGGCAGCCGCGAAAAGTGGCACCGACATCACGGTCGCGGCAAGCATGCTGCGCCGTCTCAGGTCTGCCCGCACCCGCTCCTCCAGTCCCCGTTACCTGAGTGCTGCCACTGAGCGTAGGGGTGCCGAGCGGGTGCCTTGCGATCGCCACCCGGTATGTCACGGCTGCCCCGCCCGGACTGCCGGGCGGCGCCTCCTGGGGTGGTCCGCTCGGCCGATTCCTGAGCTTCCGGGCCGCCCTGGCTACTGACCGGCCGAGTCGCCTGCCCGGGACGGTTAGGCTAGGTCACGCCTGACAACAGCACAGGTCGCGGACGAGGAGGTCGTGATGCGCGGTGAATCCCGTCACGTACCGTCACGTCCGGATCGGATGAGTGATCCGGCGGTGAAGCGGACTGCGCGGCAGCCGGCTGCGGGCCCGTCGGCTGCGGCTGCGGGGCGGCCCGCACCGCGCCGCGAAGGGCGGGCGCCGCGGCCCGGTGGGCCGGCCGAGGCCGACCGCGTCAGCAAGGTGCTCGAGCCGGTCGTCCGGTCAGCCGGCCTGGACCTGGAGTCGGTGCGGGTGGCCGCGGCTGGCCGGCGCCGTCTGCTCCGCGTCGTCGTGGATGCCGATGGCGGCCCGAGCCTGGATGACATCGCGCTGCTCAGCCGCTCCCTGTCGGCGGAGCTGGACAGCTCGGGCGTGATGGGCGAAACGGCGTACACCCTGGAAGTCAGCTCGCCCGGCGTGGGCCGGCCGCTCACCGAGCCTCGGCACTGGCGGCGCGCCCATGGTCGGCTGGTGCGCGTCCCGCTGGCACCGGCAGCGCCGGGCGGCCCGGAAACCATCCAGGGCAGAGTGATCGGCGCCGGACCGGCGACGGTGACCCTGGAGATCGACGGCCAGCAGCGCGACTTCGGCTACCAGGAACTGGGTCCCGGGCAGGTGCAGGTCGAGTTCGGCGGCGGGGCCGGCCTGAGCGCGGGCCACGATGAGCCCGCGGACGAGGGGGAGCCAGATGGACATTGATTTGAGCGTCCTGCGCAGCCTGGAGAGCGAGAAGGACATCTCGATGGAACTGGCCATCAAGGCCATCGAGGATGCGCTGCTGGTCGCCTATCACCGGACTGATGGTGCCGCCCCGACGGCCCGCGTGGAGATCGACCGCGGGACCGGCCATGTCACCGTCTGGGCCAGCGAAACCGCCGCCGAGGAAGGCGGCGTGGCCCGGGAATACGACGACACGCCCGATGGTTTCGGTCGTATAGCCGCGACCACCGCGCGCCAGGTCATCCTGCAGCGGCTGCGCGATGCCGAGGACGAGCTGACCTTCGGCGAATACGCGGGCCGGGAAGGCGACATCGTGGCCGGCGTCATCCAGCAGGGCAAGGACCCGCGGGCGGTGCTCGTCGACCTTGGCAAGATCGAGGCGATCCTGCCGCCGACCGAGCAGGTGCCCGGGGAGCGTTACGCCCACGGTGAGCGGCTCCGCTGCTACGTGCTGCATGTGCGCAAGGGGTACCGGGGGCCCTCGATCACCTTGTCCCGCACCCATCCCAACCTGGTGAAGAAGTTGTTCGCGCTGGAGGTGCCGGAGATCGCCTCGGGTGCGGTGGACATCGTGGCCATCGCCCGCGAGGCCGGTCACCGGACCAAGATCGCGGTCAGCTCGCATCAGCCGGGAGTGAACGCCAAGGGCGCCTGCATCGGCCCGATGGGCAGCCGGGTGCGCAACGTGATGACCGAGTTGCACGGCGAGAAGATAGACATCGTCGACTACTCGGATGAATCGGCTCAGTTCGTGGCGAACGCGCTGTCCCCGGCGAGGGTGCTGCGGGTCAACGTGGTGGACGCGCAGGCGAGGGTGGCCCAGGTGATCGTGCCTGATTACCAGCTGTCCCTGGCGATAGGCAAAGAGGGGCAGAACGCGCGCCTCGCGGCGCGGCTGACCGGCTGGAAGATCGATATCCAGCCGGACACGCCGGCCGGTGCCGCGGGCACGTCTGGCCAGCCGGCGAGCGCATCCGGTCAGGCCGCAGGCACATCGAGCCCGGGCGCAACGGCAGCCAGCCCGCCGCCCGTTGGAGCGGATCAGCAAAGCGGAGCAGAGCGGGAGCATGGCCGACAGGGCGAGGCGGAGCCGGGGCCAGGCCAGCAGGGTGCAGCAGAGCCGGAGCCAGGCCAGCGGGGCGAGCCGGAGCCGGGGCAGGGCCAGCACGGCGCAGCGGAGCGAGACCGTCGCGAGGGCGTACCGGGAACCGGGCGCGGTGAGCTCGGCGCGCCGGCGAGGTAAGCTTGAATCGGCAATGGTCACGCGGTCCCTGCGGCCGGTGCGGTCCGCCCCTGCGGTCCGCACCTGTGTAGGCTGTAGGGTTCGTACGGCCAAGTCTGACTTGCTGCGCTTGGTGGCGGCCGGTGGCGATATCGTCCCCGACCCTCAGGCGCGGTTGCCCGGCCGGGGCGCGTATCTGCATCCCAGCCAGGAATGCCTCGAGTTGGCGCAACGCCGCAAGGCTCTACCGCGAGCGCTGCGCCTGCCGGGACCGCTCGGTGTCGGCAAGCTTGTTGGCTATCTGGCAGGGCAGTGCGAGGCGGGTCCTGATGAGCCCCGCGGAGAAGCCCTCGCGGGCTCATCCGGGCGGGTGAGTCGGGGCGCGCGCGTCCGGACAGGCGGGGTCAAGGAAAGCACGGCAGCAGTGCCGGGAAAGCGGGATCAGTTGTGATGAGCGCGCGATGAGAACGCGGCGATGAGAAGTAGAGGCTGAGGCTGGTCGGAGCGCGCGGCGCCCCGGATCAGCCACGATGGCCCGGCAGAGCCGGGCCGACAGAGGGAGCGCAGTGGCGAAGGTCCGGGTGTACGAACTCGCGAAGGAGTTCGGTGTAGAGAGCAAGGCCGTGATGGCCAAGCTCCAGGAGATGGGCGAGTTCGTCCGTTCGGCGTCATCGACAATCGAGGCGCCAGTAGTCCGCAGGCTTAAAGAAGCATTCGCTGCCCAGGGGCCGAAGCCCTCGGGCAGGAGACCCCAGGGTCAGGGCGCCCCGTCGGCGTCCGGCCCGGCGGCAGATGGCAACGGCGGCCGGGCAGTGCCCCGGCCCGGCCCGGCCCGCCCACAGGCGCCGGCCGCGGCGGCATCAGCCAGCCCGCAGCCCAGCCCAGCCCAACCCAGCCCGGCCCCGCCCAGCCCGGCCCCGCCCAGCCCGGCCCCGCAGGCCGCTGGCCCGTCCGCAGCCTCCCCGGCGGCTGCCTCCCCGGCGGCCCCTGCCGTCGGGGAAGCCGCCCGCCCTGCTGCGGCGAGCCCGGCTGGTCCCGCCGCGACGCCCGCCGCGCCGCGGCCGCCGGTGCCTCCGGTTCCCTCCGATGGCTCACCATCGGCTCCCCGCTCCGCCGCTCCGCCCCGTGGCCCGCTGCCCGGCCCCAGGCCGACGGCGCCGCGTCCTGGCTCGGGTGGCCCGGGTGGCCCGGCGTCAGGCGCGCCGCGGCCAGGTGCGCCCAGGCCGGGTTCCCGGGGCGGTCCACGCCCTGGGCCGCGGCCAGGCAACAACCCCTATGCGCCCGTTGCCTCTGGCATGGGCTCCGCCCCGCGTGGGGCGCCGCGGCCGGGCCAGCCCGGTCCTGGCGCGCCCGCCGGGCCCCCGTCAGCCGGCCAGGGCAGTGCCCGGCCCGGCGGCCCGCGGCCCGCTGGCCCGCGGGGCCCGGGACGTCCCAGCCCGGCGGACATGGCCCGTCCGGGCGGCCCGCGGCCCAGCCCGAGCAACATGCCGCCCCGGCCGGCCCGTGGTCCCGGTGGCGGTCCTGGTGGCGGCGGCCCCGGCCGTGGCGGTCCTGGTGGCGGCGCTGGCGCCGGCGGGCGCCCTGGCGGCGGCCGTGGTGGTCCCGGCACGGGTGCGCCCCGGCCGGGTGGTGGCGGCGGTGCGGGCCCGCGTCCCGGGATGACCGGTGGGCGCCCCGGCGGCGGCGGAGGCCGTGGCCGCAGTGGCACCCAGGGTGCGTTCGGGCGGCCCGGCGGCCGGCCTTCGCGCGCCCGGAAGTCGCGCAAGGCGCGCCGCCAGGAGTTCGACAACATGCAGGCGCCGTCGATCGGCGGCGTGTCCATCCCGCGCGGGAACGGCCAGGTGATCCGGCTGTCGCGCGGCGCGTCGCTGAGCGACTTCGCCGACAAGATCGGGGTGAACCCGGCATCGCTGGTCCAGGTGCTTTTCCACCTGGGCGAGATGGTGACCGCCACCCAGTCGGTGAACGACGAGACGCTGCAGCTGCTGGGCGCCGAACTCAACTACAACGTCCAGGTGGTCTCCCCGGAGGAAGAGGACAGGGAGCTGCTCGAGTCGTTCGACATCGAGTTCGGTGAGGACGAAGGCGGTGAGGAGGCGCTCGTCGCCCGGCCGCCGGTGGTCACCGTCATGGGTCACGTCGACCACGGCAAGACCAAGCTGCTCGATGCGATCAGGCACACCAACGTGGCGGCCCGCGAAGCGGGCGGGATCACCCAGCACATCGGTGCCTACCAGGTCACCACCGAGGTGGACGGCCAGGAGCGCAAGATCACGTTCATCGACACTCCGGGTCACGAGGCCTTCACCGCGATGCGTGCGCGTGGTGCGGAAACCACCGACCTGGTGGTCCTCGTCGTCGCCGCTGACGACGGCGTGAAGCCGCAGACCACTGAGGCGCTCAACCATGCCCAGGCGGCCGGGGTGCCGGTCGTGGTGGCGGTGAACAAGATTGACAAGGAGGGCGCGGACCCGCAGCGGGTGCGTTCCCAGCTCACCGAGTACGGCCTGGTGGCGGAAGAGTTCGGCGGCACGACGCTGTTCGTGGACGTCTCCGCCCGGGAGGGCGTGGGCATCGAGGAGCTGCTCGAGGCGGTCATCCTGACCGCGGACGCCGAGCTTGACCTGCGGGCCAACCCGGAGCAGCCAGGCCAGGGCGTGGCCATCGAGGCACACCTGGACCGCGGCCGGGGTCCGGTGGCGACCGTGCTCGTCCAGCGCGGCACGCTGCACGTCGGTGACTCCATCGTGGCCGGCGAGGCGTTCGGCCGGGTCCGGGCACTGCTCGACGAGAACGGTGCCCCGGTTCCTGACGCGCCCCCGTCGCGCCCGGTCCAGGTGCTCGGCCTCACCGCCGTCCCGGACGCCGGGGACAGTTTCCTCGTGGTCAGCGACGACCGGGTGGCCAGGCAGATCGCCGAGCGCCGGGAGGCCAGGGAGCGCAACGCCATGTTCGCGCAGCGGCGTCCCCGGATCACCCTGGAGGACCTGGAGTCCGCGCTCAAGTCGGGTGAGCGGGAAGAACTGCTGCTCATCATCAAGGGTGACGTGTCCGGGTCTGTCGAGGCCCTGGAGGACGCGCTGCTCAAGATCGATGTGGGCGAGGAAGTGAGCCTGCGGGTCATCGGCCGGGGAGTCGGCGCCATCACCCAGGACGACGTGAACCTGGCGATCGCCTCGGAAGCGGTGATCGTCGGCTTCAACGTCCGGCCAGCCGGCCGGGCTGGGGAACTCGCGCAGCGCGAGGGCGTGGACATCCGCTACTACTCGGTCATCTACCAGGCGATCGAGGAGGTCGAGGCCGCGCTCAAGGGCATGCTCAAGCCCGAGTTCGAGGAAGCCCAGCTCGGCACGGCCGAGATCAGGGAAGTCTTCCGGGTGCCCCGGGTCGGCAACGTGGCCGGCAGCATTGTCCGCTCCGGCACCATCACCCGGGGCAGCAAGGCACGCCTGGTCCGCGACGGTGTGGTCATCTCGGCTAACCTGACGGTCGACTCGCTGCGCCGGTTCAAGGATGACGCGACCGAGGTCCGCGAGGGCTACGAGTGCGGCATCGGGATCGGCTACAACGACGTCCGGGTCGGCGACACGATCGAGACCTTCGAGATGCGGGAGAAGCCGCGGGCCTAGGCCCGCAGACCGTATCCGTGCTGCGGCGGGCAGCACCCGCCGCAGCCGGAGAGGCCGACATGTACCTGGGTGCCCTGACGCTGGATGTGCTGCTGGGTGACGTCCGGTCGCTCAAGCAGAAGCGGTCGGCGGTGGCCTCGGTTGTCGCCGAGGTCCGCCGCCGGCATCCGGCCGTCTCGGTGGCCGAGACGGGGAATGCCGACCTGCACCGCAGGGCCGAGATCGGGGTGGCCATCGTGTCCTCCACGGCCGCCCACGCCGTCGAGGTGCTCGACGCGTGCGAGCGCCTGGTGGCGGCGCGGCCCGACATCGAACTGCTGTCCGCGCGGCAACGGCTGCTGACCGAGGAGGAGTGAGCTACCCATGGATCCAGCAAGGGCACGAAAGCTCGCCGACCGGATCGCCCAGATCGTGGCGGAAATGCTCGAGCGGCGGATCAAGGACCCCCGGCTCGGCTTCGTCACGGTGACCGAGGCAAGGCTCACCGGCGACCTGCGTGATGCGACCGTCTTCTACACGGTGTACGGGTCGGACGAGGAGCGGGCGGCCACCGCGGCGGCGCTGGCCAGCGCCACCGGGGTGATCCGGTCCGAGGTCGGCCACCAGACCGGGCTCCGGCACACGCCGTCCATCACCTTCGTCGCCGACACCCTCCCGGAGGGCGCCCGGCACATGGAGGATCTGGTGGCCCGCGCCCGCGCCGCTGACGCCCGGCTGGCGAGCGTGCGCGAGGGCGCCGTGCCAGCCGGCGACCCGGACCCCTACCGCGAGCCGTCAGGCCCGGCGGAGGACGGGCGGGCCGCCGGCGGCCCGCCCGGCGATCTTCTCGGCGGAACCTCCGTCGCCGGCGATCACGGCGCGGGATACTCACCAGCGTGACCGTCGCGTCGAGCCAGGTTGCTGGCGAGCAGGGCCCTGCTGGCGAGCAAGCCAGGGCCGCCGCCCTGCTGGACGAGGCGGATGAAGTCTGCCTCGCCTGTCATGTGCGCCCGGACGCGGACGCGCTCGGCTCCATGCTCGCGTTCGCGCACGCGCTGCGGGCGCCGGGGCGCCGGCCACAGCGGGTGATCGCCTCGTTCGGCGACCAGCCGTTCGAAGTCCCGGAGATCCTCCGGTTCCTGCCCGGCACCAACCTGCTCAGCCCGCCGGAGGACTACCCGCACCGCCCGGAGGTGATGGTCACCTTCGACGCGGGCAGCATCGACCGGCTGGGCCTCCTGGCGGGGCACGCCTCGCGCGCCGACGAGTTGATCGTCATCGACCACCACGCCTCGAACACCCGGTTCGGCACGGTCCACCTGATCGACCCGGACGCCGCCGCGACCGCCATGATCGCCCTGGACCTGATCGGCGTGCTGGGCGCCGAGCTCACCCAGGACATAGCGCTGGGCCTGTACGCGGGGCTCGTCACCGACACGGGGTCATTCAAGTACCCGGCGACCACGCCAGCCGTGCACCAGGTCGCGGCCCGGTTGCTGGGCACCGGGATCGAACCGGGCATGGTGGCACGTGAGCTGTGGGACCGGGCTCCGTTCGGCTACCTGGGGCTGCTGTCTTCGGTGCTGGCACGAGCGGTGCTGGAACCGGACGCGGCCGGCGGCCACGGCCTGGTGTGGACCTCCGTCAGCCGCGCCGACCGGGCAGCGCACGGGCTGCCCCTCGACGCCGTCGAGGCGGTGATCGATGTGGTGCGCCGCACCGACGAGGCCGACGTGGCGATCGTCCTCAAGCAGTCCGACGACGGGCTGTGGCAGGTTTCCGCGCGGTCCAAGGGAAAAGTGGACGTGGGCCGGGCGTGCGCCCGGCTCGGCGGCGGCGGGCACCGCAGCGCGGCTGGGTTCACCGCGGCCGGGAGCGCCGGGGAGACGATGGCGCAGTTGCGCGGGCTGCTGGCGGAAGGCAGCTAGCTGGTGTCCGGCGAGGCCCGGGCGAGCGCCCGGAGCGGGCTGATCGTCGTCGACAAGCCCGCGGGGATGACCTCACACGACGTTGTGGCGCGGATCCGCCGCCTGGCTGGTACCCGACGCGTCGGGCACGCCGGGACCCTCGATCCCATGGCGACCGGGGTGCTGGTGATCGGCCTGGAGAAAGCCACCCGGCTGCTCGGGCATCTCACCCTCACCGACAAGGAGTACCTGGCCACCATCCGGCTGGGGCAGTCCAGTGACACCGGCGACGCCGAGGGCACGATCACGCCCGGCGGGCGGGCCAGCGGCCTGTCCATCGAGGCGGTGCGCGCCGCCGCCGCCCTGCTGACCGGGGAGATCCAGCAGGTCCCGCCCGCGGTCAGCGCCATCAAGGTGGGTGGCAGGCGGTCCTACCAGCTCGCCCGGGAAGGATCGCCGCCGGTGCTCGCGCCCCGGCGGGTGACCGTCTGGTCCTTCGCCGTGCTGGCCGTGCGGCCGGCCGGCGACCTGCTCGACGCCTCTGTGGCGGTGCGCTGCTCCAGCGGCACCTACATCCGCGCCCTCGCCCGCGACCTGGGTGACGCGCTGGGTGTCGGCGGCCACCTCACCATGCTCCGCCGCACCAGGGTCGGGCCATACGAGCTGAGCGCCGCACGCGGGCTGGATCAACTCGCCGCCGGGCTGGCCGTGCTGCCGCTGGAGGATGCCGCCGCGGCCGCGTTCCCGGTCCGCCGGCTCAGCGACGCTGAGGCACGCTCGCTGTCGCACGGCGGGCGGTTGACCGGCCTGGGCCGCCACGCCGGCCCGGTGGCGGCGTTCGGCCCGGACGGCGCGCTCATCGCGCTGGTGCAGGAGAAGGACGGCCAGGCGCGCCCCCTCGCGGTGTTCGTGCCCTGACCGTTCGCGAGCCTGCTCGCGGTCACTGATCACGCAACCCGGCAGAATGGCAGATGCGGGCGGCCGGCTCGCAGGAGGAGGCATGATGCCGCACACCAGCGACACCCGGATCCTTGGCTATCAGCCGCTGCTCTCGCCCGCGGCGCTGCTGGAGGAACTACCCCTCGGCCGCGCCGAGTCGGAGATGGTCGAGCAGTCCCGTGCCGACGTCCGGGCTGTGCTGGACGGGGACGATGACCGGCTCCTGGTCGTGGCCGGCCCGTGCTCGGTGCACGATCCGGCTGCCGGGCTGGACTATGCCCGCCGCCTGGCCGCGCTGCGCCAGTCGCTGAGCGAGCACCTGCTGGTCGTCATGCGGGTCTATTTCGAGAAGCCGCGCACCGTCACCGGCTGGAAGGGCCTGATCAACGACCCGGGCATGGACGGTACCCATGACGTGCACCGGGGCCTGCGGATGGCACGCCGGTTCCTGCTGGACGTGGTGGGCCTGGGCCTGCCAGTGGGTTGTGAGTGGCTCGACCCCATCACCCCGCAGTACATCGCCGACACCGTGGCCTGGGGGGCGATCGGGGCGAGGACGACGGAGAGCCAGGTGCACCGGCAGCTCGCCTCGGGACTGTCCATGCCGGTTGGCTTCAAGAACGGCACCGATGGGGACGTGCGGGTCGCGGTCGACGCCTGCCGCGCGGCCGCCGCGCGGCACACCTTTTTCGGCGTCACCCCCGCCGGGGCGGCGGCGGTGGTGACCACTGCGGGCAATCCCGAGTGCCATGTCATCCTGCGGGGCGGCCGGCCGGGGCCCAACTATCAGGCCGGCCAGGTGACCGCGGCCCTGGAGATGATCACCGGCGCGGGGCTCGCGCGGCGGGTGATGGTGGACGCCAGCCATGGCAACAGCGGCAAGGACCACCGCCGCCAGCCCGACGTGGCGGGTGCCCTGGGTGGCCAGATCGGCGGCGGTGAGCACGGCATCGTGGGGATCATGCTGGAGAGCTTCCTGCGCGCCGGGCGGCAGGAACCCGGCGATCCGGCGCAGCTGATCTATGGGCAGAGCGTCACTGACGCGTGCATGGACATCGATACCACGGCTGAAGTGCTCGACGCGCTGGCCGCCGCGGTCCGCCGCCGCCGGGACAGCTCGTCGCCGAGCGCGGCCGGTGACCGGGCCGCCGCGTCGGCGCCGTGATCGGCCGGTGAGCGGCCGCCGAGCGGGTGGACGGCCGGCTGCCCGGGCATGGCAGTCTTGATGGCAGGGACGCGGACCGCGGGCCACTTGCTACGAGGATCGAAGGAGCAGCACCGTGCAGCGCTGGCAGGGCCTGGACGACGTGCCCGGGGACTGGGGTCCCTCGGTTGTCACCGTCGGCGTTTTCGACGGAGTGCACCGCGGTCATCAGCGCATCGTGGCCAGGGCTGCCGAGGTCGCGGCCGCCCGGCGGCTGCCCGTGGTGGTGGTCACGTTCGACCCGCACCCGGCCGAGGTCATCCGTCCCGGCTCGCATCCGCCGCTGCTGTGCACGGTCCGGCGCCGGGTGCAGTTGCTGGCGGCGCAGGGTTGTGACGCGGTCTGCGTGCTGCCGTTCACGCTCGAGTTCTCCCGGCTGGGACCGGACGAGTTCGTCCGCGCCGTGCTCGCGGACCGGCTGCACGCGCGCTGGGTCGTGGTGGGGGAGAACTTCCGTTTCGGTCACCGGGCCGCGGGTGATGTCCCGCTGCTGGCCGAACTCGGCGAGAAGTACGACTTCGGCGCCGAAGGCGTGCCGCTGCTCGCCGAGCACGGTGTCACCATCTCCTCCAGCGGCATCAGGGACCAGCTCGACGCGGGAGACGTGGCCGGCGCCACCAGCGACCTGGGGCGCCCGCACCGGGTGGAGGGAGTGGTCGTGCGCGGTCACCAGCGCGGGCGGGCGCTCGGCTTCCCCACCGCCAACCTGGAGACCATGCCGCAGGCGGCCATCCCGGCCGATAGCGTGTACGCCGGGTGGCTGGCGAGCCTGGACACCGATGGCCAGGAGGAGCAGCGCTGGCCAGCCGCGATATCCGTGGGCACCAATCCGACGTTCGACGGCCGGGACCGGGTCGTGGAGGCCTACGCACTGGATCGTGACGACCTTGACCTGTACGGCGTGCACGTGGCGGTCGACTTCGCGGCGCGCCTGCGCGGAATGGTCCGCTTCGATTCGGCGGACGCGCTCGCCGGGCAGATGCGCCGCGACGTCGATCAGGCCCGCGACCTCGTCGGCGGCGACCGGTAACCGCAGCGGGGTCAGTGCGGGTTACCGGGGTACTTGGCCAGGATGTCCTGCATCTTCATAGTGTGTCCCTACCGTCGAAGGTGTGTGCGCTGTCAGGGTGCGCGCACCCTGACAGCGGTGGGCGCACCCGCGGTCAGCAGCCGTCCACGCTGCAGGTCCCGGCCGGCTGTCCCCTGATCACGAAGTGCTGCCCCGCACCAGCGGACAGCGAGAAGCCCTCAGCGAACCCCGGTTCGGTGTCCAGGACCAGTTCTGGCTTGCCCCACGACTCATACAGTCGTGCGTCGATGTAGAACGGGCTGCCGCACACCTCACCCAGCAGCATGTCTGAGCTTCCGGTGAGAAATTCCCCCTCCCGGTAGCACATCGGGGCGCTGCCACCGCAGCACCCACCAGACTGGACGAACATGACCGGGCCCCCGGCGGCGCGCAGACTGGTGATGGCCTGCTCCGCCGCCGGGGTGGCGCTGACCCGCTGGGTCTGCTCCGCCGGAGTCATGGCCGCGGCTCAGAACAGCCCCATGGGCTTGGGGTCGTAGCTGACCAGCAGGTTCTTCGTCTGGCTGTAGTGCTCGAGCATCATCTGGTGGGTTTCCCTGCCGATACCCGAGACCTTGTAACCGCCGAACGCAGCTCCCGCTGGGTACAGGTGGTAGCAGTTCGTCCAGACCCGGCCGGCCTGGATGGCCTTGCCCATCCGGAACGCGCGGCTGCCGTCGCGGGTCCAGACTCCGGCCCCAAGGCCGTAGAGCGTGTCGTTGGCGATCCGCACTGCCTCTGCCTCGTCCTTGAATGTGGTCACAGCGAGGACCGGGCCGAAGATCTCCTCCTGGAAGACCCGCATCTTGTTGTCGCCCTTGAGTACGGTCGGCTCGTAGTAGTAGCCGTCGGCGAATTCGCCGCCCACTGCCGCGCGGTGACCGCCGGCCAGCACCTCGGCGCCTTCGCCCCGCCCGATGTCCACGTAGGAGCTGATCTTCTGCAGTTGCTGCGCGGAGACCTGCGGGCCGATCATCGTCTCGGTGTCCAGCGGGTCACCCTGGCGGATCCGGCCGATCCGGTCCAGCGCGCGGGACATGAACTCGTCGTAGATGCTCTCCTGGATCAGCGCCCGCGACGGGGCGGTGCAGACCTCGCCCTTGTTGAACGCGTACAGGACCAGCCCTTCGACTGCCTTGTCGAGGAAGTCGTCATCCTGCGCCAGCACGTCGGAGAAGAAGATGTTGGGTGACTTCCCGCCGAGTTCCAGCGTGACCGGGATGATGTGCTGCGCCGCGTACTGCATGATCAGGCGCCCGGTCACGGTCTCACCGGTGAAGGCGACCTTGGCGATCCGCGGGTTGGCAGCCAGTGCCTTGCCGATCTCACCGCCCGGGCCGGTCACGATGTTGAGCACGCCCGGGGGCAGGATGTCGCCGATGACCTCGGCCAGCTTCAGGATCGACCAGGGGGTCGGCGAGGCTGGCTTGATGACCGAGGCATTGCCCGCGGCCAGCGCCGGCGCCAGCTTCCATGCTGCCATCAGCAGCGGGAAATTGAACGGGATGATCTGCCCGACCACGCCCAGCGGCTCGTGGAAGTGGTAGGCGATGGTGCTGGAGTCGATCTCCGTGGTCGTGCTCTCCTGCGCCCGGATCGCCGCCGCGAAGTAGCGGAAGTGATCGGCCGCCAGCGGGATGTCCGCGGCCAGCGTCTCGCGGACCGGCTTGCCGTTCTCCCAGCTCTCGGCGACCGCGAGCATCTCGCGGTGGGCATCGATCGCATCGGCGACCGCGTTCAGCACCGCGGCGCGCTTGGTGTGTGACGCCTCGCCCCAGGCGGGCGCGGCCGCGTGCGCGGCGTCCAGTGCGTGCTCGATGTCCTCAGGTGTTGAGTCGGCGACCTCACAGATGGGCCTGGCCGTCGCTGGGCTCAGGTTGACCCGGTACTTCCCGTGAACCGGCGGCAGCCACTTGCCGCCGATGAAGTTCTCGTAGCGTGGCTCGACAGCCACGACGCTCTCGGCCTTGCCAGGTGCTGCGTACTTCATTGACTGCTCCTCTCCCCGACGCCCGCGACGTTGCGGGCTGACTTCCGGGCACGGCGCCGCCGTGGCCTGGAAGTTCCACGCCTCCACAGTCGTCCACCTGGTAAGAAGCAGGTAGGGACCAAAGTCGGACAGAACGTCCCGTTGACCGTTACGGCCGGGATGGAGGCGCCCGGCCGGCCAGGCGCTGACGTGCCGGCCATCGTGATACCTTTGGGGTGACGGCCGGTGTGTTCCGGCCGGGTTAGCTGCACCCTCAGGTGGCTGGCCGAGGGGCTTCCAGCACTTCCAGTTTCTGGGTCGCGCTGAGTTCCACCCGATCACATGACACAAAGATGGGAATGCCACGTGCCGCTGGACACAGCCGTGAAGAAGGAGATCATCGCGGGTAACGCGACCAGTGAGGGTGACACCGGTTCGCCGGAGGTCCAGGTTGCGCTGCTGACGCGGCGGATCAATGACCTGACTGAGCACCTCAAGGTGCACAAGCACGATCACCACAGCCGCCGCGGCCTGCTGCTGCTCGTGGGACGCCGCAGGCGCCTCCTGCAGTACCTGGCCCGCACAGACATCGAGCGCTACCGCGCGCTCATCGGCAAGCTGGGCCTGCGCAGGTAGGACCAGGAAAACTCAAGAACGACATCCCGCGGCCGCCGATCCCGGAGTGCTCAGGCGCCGGGACCGGTCCTCGGTAGTGGTTCTCGGGTCGGGTACACCCGCCATTGGTGGGCCGTATCGCGGGCCGAGGGCTTCGATCGAAGACCGGGCCGGCCGCTGGCCAGGGCCAGATGGCAGCAAGCCACCTGGCACCGGCCAAATGGCAGCAGCCGCGTACCACCGGCGGCGGGCAGCGCGGGACCTCATCCAAGGAGGTCTCACCCGTGGAGGGTGTGTATACCGCCGAAGCCGTTATCGATAACGGGGCCTTCGGCACCCACACGATCAAGTTCGAAACCGGCAGGCTGGCCCGGCTGGCCGCCGGATCCGCCGTCGCCTACCTGGACGAAGAGACGGTAGTGCTGTCCGCCACGACGGCGGCCAAGCACCCCAGGGAGGGGCTGGACTTCTTCCCGCTCACCGTGGACGTCGAGGAGCGGATGTACGCGCTGGGCCGCATCCCCGGCTCGTTCTTCCGCCGGGAGGGCCGCCCGTCCGAGGACGCCATCCTCACCTGCCGCCTGATCGACCGGCCGCTGCGGCCCTCGTTCGTCAAGGGGCTGCGCAACGAGGTGCAGGTCGTCGAGACCGTGCTGTCGCTGAACCCGGAGCACCTCTACGACGTGGTGGCCATCAACGCCGCCTCGCTGTCCACCATGCTCGCCGGGCTGCCCTTCTCCGGGCCGATCGCCGGAGTGCGGGTCGCCCTGATCAAGGGCCAGTGGGTCGCGTTCCCCACCCATACGCAGCTGACCGACGCCACCTTCGACATGGTGGTCGCCGGCCGGGTGCTCCCGGACGGTGACGTGGCGATCATGATGGTGGAGGCGGAGTCCACCACCGGCACCCTCGCGCTGCTCGCCGATGCCAGCAGCGGGGCGGTGGCTCCCACCGAGGAGACCGTGCCCGAGGGCCTGGAAGCGGCCAAGCCGTTCCTCAAGCTGCTCTGCGAGGCGCAGCAAAGGATCGCAGACCAGGCCGCCAAGGAGCCCGTCGAGTACCCCGTCTTCGCGGACTACCAGCAGGACACCTACGACGCGGTCGCCGAGGCGGTATCCGACGAGCTGGCCAGGGTCCTCACCATCGCGGGCAAGCAGGAGCGCGAGGGCGAGACGGACCGGGTCAAGGCGCTCGCCGCGGAGAAGCTGGCCAGCCAGCTCGAGGGCCGCGAGAAGGAGATCAGCGCGGCCTTCCGCGCGCTCACCAAGAAGCTCGTCCGGGAGCGGATCATCCGGGACGGCGTGCGCATCGACGGCCGCGGCCTCACCGACATCCGCGCCCTGTCCGCGGAGGCGCATGCGCTGCCCCGGGTGCACGGCTCGGCACTGTTCGAGCGCGGCGAGACGCAGATCCTCGGCGTCACCACGCTGAACATGCTGCGCATGGAGCAGATGCTCGACACGCTCAACCCGGAGCGCACCAAGCGCTACATGCACAACTACAACATGCCGCCGTACTCCACCGGTGAGACCGGCCGGGTCGGCTCGCCGAAGCGCCGCGAGATCGGCCATGGCGCGCTGGCCGAGCGGGCGCTGCTGCCGGTGCTGCCCAGCCGCGAGGAGTTCCCGTACGCGATCCGGCAGGTCTCCGAGGCGGTCGGGTCCAACGGCTCGACCTCGATGGGCTCGGTCTGCGCGTCCACCATGGCACTGCTCGACGCCGGCGTCCCGCTGAAGGACATGGTGTCGGGCATCGCGATGGGCCTGATCCACGAGGGCGGCCAGTACGTCACGCTCACTGACATCCTGGGTGCCGAGGACGCGTTCGGCGACATGGACTTCAAGGTGGCCGGGACGGGGGACATCGTCACCGCCCTGCAGCTGGACACCAAGCTGGACGGGATCCCGGCGAGCGTGCTCGGCGCGGCGCTGCGCCAGGCGCGCGGGGCCAGGCTCACGATCCTGGAGGTCATGCGCGAGGCCATCGACGCACCGGCTGAGATGAGCCCGCAGGCGCCGAGGATCATCACGATCAAGGTCCCGGTGGACAAGATCGGCGAGGTGATCGGCCCCAAGGGCAAGATGATCAACTCGATCCAGGAGGACACCGGCGCCGAGATCACCATCGAGGACGATGGCACCATCTACATCGGCGCCGTCGACGGGCCGTCCGCCGAGGCGGCCCGGAACACGATCAACGCCATCGCCAACCCGCACATGCCGGAGGTGGGCGAGCGGTTCCTCGGGACCGTGGTCAAGACCACCACCTTCGGCGCGTTCATCTCCCTGCTGCCGGGCAAGGACGGGCTGCTGCACATCACCCAGCTCCGGAAGCTTCATGGTGGGGCACGGATCGATAACGTCGACGACGTGGTGAAGGTCGGCGACAAGATCCAGGTGGAGATCCGCGAGATCGACGACCGCGGCAAGCTGTCGCTGGTGCCCGTCGAGGTGGTCGAGCGTGAGGCGGCGGCCGGCACCGCGGACGGCAATGGCGCTCCAGGCGGCCGGGAACGGGGAGACCGGGACGCGCCGGACGGCGGCGGCCAGGGCGGCGGCTCGGACAGCCACCGGACCCGGCACCGCGAGCGCAGGCACCGCGACTCGTGAGCACCGCAGGCGGGCCCGCTGCGTCAGACAACACGGCGCAGCCGGACGGCACCGGGCAGCGGGGCGACGATTCGGGCGCGGTGCGGCGCACCGTGCTGCCCGGTGGCCTCCGGGTCATCACCGAGTCGCTGCCCGCGGTTCGGTCGGCGGCATTCGGCATCTGGGCGGGGGTGGGGTCCCGTGACGAGGGCCCCGCCCACGTCGGCGCCACCCACTACCTGGAACACCTGCTGTTCAAGGGCACCCAGGAGCGCACGGCGCTGGAGATCTCAGCCGCCATGGACGCGGTCGGCGGCGAGCTGAACGCTTTCACCGGCAAGGAGTACACCTGCTACTACGCACGGGTGCTGGACTCCGACCTCCCGCTGGCCATCGACGTGCTGTCCGACATGGTGACCAGCTCGCTGATCAAGCCAAAGGACGTGGACGCCGAGCGCGGGGTGATCCTCGAAGAGATCGCCATGAACGACGACGATCCCTCGGACACCGTGCATGAGGCCTTCGTCAGCCAACTGTTCGGTGACACCCCGCTGGGCAGGCCCATCCTCGGCACCGTCGATTCGATCAACGCGATCACCCGTGAGCAGATCGCGGAGCACTACCGCGCCCGGTACACGCCAGGCAACCTGGTGGTGGCCGCCGCCGGGAACCTTGACCATGACACGGTCGTCGAGCACGTGCTGCGGGACTTCGGGCACGTTCTCGACGGGGACACGGCCCCTGCCGCGCCACGGCTGGACGGCGACGGCGCGCCGGTGCCCGGCGGACCAGGCAACGGGGTCCGGCTGGTCTCGCGCGGCATCGAGCAGGCCAATCTCGTGCTCGGCTGCGAAGGGCTGCGCCGGACCGATGACCGGCGGTTCGCGCTCGGCGTGCTCAACGCGGCGCTCGGCGGCGGCATGTCGTCGCGGCTGTTCCAGGAGGTGCGGGAAAAGCGCGGCCTGGCGTACTCGGTCTACAGCTTCACCTCCCAGCACGCGGACACCGGGATGTGGGGCATCTACGTCGGCTGCCTGCCGACCAAGGCGGACGACGTGCTGTCGATCTGCCGGGACGAGATCGCCAAGGTGACCTCCGGCGGCCTGACCGATGCCGAACTCGACCGCGGCAAGGGCCAGCTGCGCGGGTCGATGGTGCTCGGCCTGGAGGACCCGTCGTCGCGGATGAGCAGGCTGGGCAAGTCCGAGCTGGTGTACCCGCGGCTGGAGCCGGTGGACGAGATCCTCGCCTCGATCGAGGCGGTCACCCACGACGACGTGCGCGCGGTGGCGTCGGACATCCTGACCAGGACCAGGGTGCTCGCGGTGGTCGGCCCGTACGACGACAGCGCGGCGTTCGCCGACGTCCTCGGGTAGACCACCGGGAGACGATACGCGATGATCAAGGTCGGGGTGCTCGGTGCCCGGGGGCGGATGGGCGGTGCGGTATGCCAGGCCGTAGCCGCCGCTGACGATCTGGCGGTCACCGCCGCCGTGGACGCCGGTGATCCGCGGGAGGCGCTGGCCGGCTGCGGCGTGCTGGTCGACTTCACCCACCCCGGTGTGGTCATGGACAACCTGCACTGGTGCATCAGCCAGGGACTGGACACCGTGGTCGGCACCTCCGGGTTCGACGAGGCACGCCTGGCGCAGGTGCGGGACTGGCTGGCGGCGGCGCCCTCGGTGCGGGTGCTGATTGCGGCGAACTTCTCCGTCGGCGCGGTGCTCATGATGCGGTTCGCCGCGCAGGCGGCGCGGTTCTTCGAGTCAGCCGAGGTTGTCGAGTTGCACCACGCGGGCAAGCTCGATGCCCCGTCCGGGACGGCGTCGAGGACAGCCTCGCTGATCGCGGCTGCCCGCTCCGCCGCCGGGCTGGGCCAGCCGCCCGATGCCACGGCAACCGCCGCACCAGGCGCCAGGGGTGCCCTGGTGGACGGGATTCACGTGCATTCCGTCCGGCTGCCCGGCCTTGTCGCGCACCAGGAGGTGTGGCTGGGCGGCAACGGCGAGACGCTGACCATCCGGCATGACTCGCTGGACCGGGCGTCGTTCATGCCGGGGGTGCTGCTCGCTGTGCGCGGGCTGGGATCCCTCCCGCCGGGCCTGACCTTCGGCCTGGAGGCGTTGCTCGGCCTCGGCTAGTGCTGGCCCGGGGGGACGACCCCCCGGAACCCCCGATCGCCGCTCCGCGCCGAGGCCGGCCTGGGCCGTAAGGTCAGCGGATTCCAGCGCCCGGCCAGACATAATGCGGAAGCGTTCGAGCGGGCCGTGCAGGCCGTGGCCAGCGCCACTCAGGCTACCCCGGCTATCGCTGACCAGTGCTTAGGGCGTAGCTTCTGATCATGTGTCGCGATATCAAGATCTTGCGCGCCCCGTACGCCACCAATGTGACGGACGAGGACGTGCAGGCGGCCGCGATCCAGTACGTGCAGACCGTGAGCGGGTTCCGGCGGCCGGCGGAAGCGGACGCCGAGGTATTCCGCCGGGCTGTGGACCGGATCGCCAGCGTGACGCGGGACCTCCTGGGAGAGCTTGAGTTAGTTCCGCAGCCCCGGCCACCTGGGCGCCCGAACGGGGCATCCCCGGAATGCTCACCCCGCACGGGGTGAGCGGCTCAGGGGGCGCCCATGGTGGCGGCGTGAGCGATCAGCATCGAGTCTGGCGGGGTCACGTCGACACCGTCCGGATCGCTCAGGTAACCGGGCGCCGTGCTCGCCACTCCCGTGTGCCCGTACTGCCAGACGATCCGGTCGCTGACCGGGTCGATGACGATGACCCGGTCGTTGTAGTCGTCGTTGACCAGGATGTCCCCGTTGGGCAGGGGCAACGCCAGCGATGGATGATTCAGCCCGCCGAAGCGCCACAGCAGCCGCCCCGAGGAGCTGAACTCCACCACCTGCCCGGCGGCGGAATAATCGGCCGTCAGGTACCGGCCCGGGTAGACCTCGTTGGTATCCGAGGGATAAGCGACTCCCGGGGGATTGGTGGACCAGTAGACGTGGCCGCTGAGGCTCATTTCACTCGCCCAGTCACCGTTGATCTCGGTGACCAGGTAATGGCCATTGGTCATGGGGAAGGCCCCGTTGGGGCTGCCGAACCGTAGCGGGGGGTCGTGCAGGCAGACGTTGCTGGTCTGGCCGATGATCTGCTCCGGATGATGGGCGGGTGGCCTGATCAGCAGGAGCCGGCAGTTCTTGATATCGGCGGACAGGATGCTGCCGCCCGGCAGGATCATCGCGTCGTCGGGGTTGGACAGGTGATTCGGGCCGGCGCCGGGCGTCCCCGGAGTGCCGTACCGGTAGGTGATCCGGTGCGTGGCGATATCGATCACGCTGACGACCGAGTAGTCCTCCTCGGTGGCAATGATGTCCTTGCCGTCAGGAGAGAAGAACGCGTCGTCGGGGAGCATGAAGTGCTGCCCTTTGCCGAGGTCGCCTGGCTCCGGGAACTGCCACCTGATGCGGCCCTGCGGATCCACGATGAGCAGCCGGCTGTTCTGGTCGTCGGCGATCAGGACATCCCCGGGCAGCACAGAGGGGTCGGAGTGCGGTGCCAGATGGCCGCGGTCCTGCGGCGGCCCCAGCCAGGGTTCACTGGCCACGACCGGGCCGCCGGCCGCCGCGGCGCCGCCCACCGTCTGCACCGACGGGGCAGCCGCTGCCGCGCTGCCCGCCCCGGCGGACGGGACTGCCGAGGAGGCTGGCACCAGCTGCAGCCGGGTCACCGTGGGGACGGAGCGCACCCCGTTGTCCCCGCCGATGAGGAACGCGGTGCTGTTCAGCACCGCGGCCCCGGCGTAGGCCACCGGCACCGGGAGCCGGCCCGCCACGGTGACCGCGGCCCGGCCAGGGTGGTAGCTGAGCACGGTGTCGCTGACGGTCGTCGCGGCGGACGGGCTCGCTGTGGTCTGCCCGGCGCCGACGGCCGCAGTGACCTGACCGCCAGCGACGTAGAGAGTCCCGCCGAGGGCGAACGCCGACCCCCCGCTCATCGGCTGCGGCAGGTGCCCCACCACGGCGGCCTTGCCGCTCTTCTGGCCAGCACCGGGCAGGCTGACCCGCTGGATGTCGTTGGTGATGCCGTTGCTGGACTGCCCGCCGAAGAGCCAGATCTGATCGCCCAGCGCCGCGACGGCCGGGTACCGGACGGGCACCGGCAGGCTGGCCGCGGTGCTGAACCGGTGGCCATCGGTGGTGGCCAGGATCGCCGGGTCGTAGCTGGCCCCGTCGTATCCGCCCAGCAGGTACGCTGTGCCGCCGCGCATCACCGCCATCAGGTCGGACCTCGGCCCGGGCAGCCGGCCGGCCACGGAGGCGGTGCCGCCCGGTGCGATGGCCTGGACCGTTGCCACGCTGGTCTGGTCGCCGCCGCCGAAGATGAAGGTCCGCCCGCCCACGGTGGCGCCGGCCGCGTCGTGGGTGGGTGCGGCGAGGCGGCCGGCCGGCGTGGTGCTGCCGGTCACCGGGTTCAGCACGCGGACCGCGGCCGTGGAGGTCGCCTGCGGGGTGAGCCCGCCAGCGATGAGCAGGTTCTGCCCATCGGGGAGGACGACCTCACGGGACACCCCGGACGGAAGCTGGTACGCGGCGGGGGAGACCTGCAGGCTGGGCGGTCCCGCTGGACGCTGCGCAGCCGAGCCCGGGGCCTGGTGCCCGGACGACGGCGCTGCCGAGTGGGTTCCCGGTGACGCTGGGCCGGTGGCCGAGCAGGCCGCCGCCAGCAAAGCCACGCTTACGCCAGCGGCGATCGCGGCGCGCCTGGGGGTTTGGGCGCCGAGGTGCAGGCATCCGGCCGGCACGGCATCATCCTCCGTTAGTGGTGCGACCCTGGTGGTGCTGCACTGTGTCCTGCTGCACTGTGTCCTGCTGCACTGTGTCCTGCTGCGCTGCGTCCTGCTGCATGGTGCTGTCCCGTGTTGCTGCCCCGGCGGGCGCATGTCGAACATCGAACATCGCAGCCCGCGGGAAGGGGAACGCGCCGGCCGGCCGGAGGGTTCCAGCCGATCGGCGTGACACGGGCTTTCCAGCCTCGCATTCATTGCGCATTGTCTGTGCACGGAACCACAAAGTAATCACCCGGCGGGGGTGGATCAGGGCCGGCGCCGTCCATGGGGAAGGACCCCAACGAGCGGCGCGCAAACTAGCACCGGGCAAGAGCCGCATCAACGAGCGACGGCAAGGGCACGCCAACGAGCACCGCCGCCGCTCCAGGAGTCACGCGGTCTCGGTGCGTGCCGCGGCCTCCAGCCCCAGTTCCTCGATGGAGGCGTCGCGCATCTTGAACTTCTGCACCTTGCCGGTGACCGTCATCGGGAACTCACCGGTGATCCGCAGGTACCGGGGGATCTTGAAGTGGGCGATCTTCCCGGTGCAGTATGCCCGCAACTCGGCCTCGCTCAGCGCCTGCCCGGGCCGCAGCTTGACCCAGGCGCAGATCTCCTCGCCGAGCCTGGCGTCCGGAACCCCGATCACCTGCACATCCTCGACGGCAGGGTGACCGTACAGGAACTCCTCGATTTCCCGCGGATACACGTTCTCCCCGCCGCGGATGATCATGTCCTTGATCCGGCCGACGATGTTCAGGTACCCGGCCTCGTCCATCACCGCCAGGTCGCCGGTGTGCATCCAGCGCGCCTCGTCGATCACGTCGCGGGTCTGCTCCGGCGCGTCCCAGTACCCGAGCATCACCGAGTAGCCGCGGGTGCACAACTCGCCCGTCTCGCCCCGGGGCACGGCCAGGCCGGTGTCCGGATCCACCACCTTCACCTCCACGTGCGGGTGCACCCGGCCCACCGTGGACACCCGCCGCTCCATGTCGTCATCAGCGCGGGTCTGGGCGGACACCGGGGACGTCTCGGTCATCCCGTAGCAGATCGTCACCTCGGTCATGTTCATCTCGCTGACCACCCGCTTCATCACCTCGACCGGGCACGGCGACCCGGCCATGATCCCGGTACGCAGCGAGGACAGGTCGTAGGACGCGAAGTCGGGCAGCGCCAGCCCGGCGATGAACATGGTCGGCACGCCATAGAGGGAGGTGCACTCTTCCGCGGCAACGGCCCGCAGCGTGGCGGCGGGATCGAACCCAGGGGCAGGAATGATGATCGCCGACCCATGGGTCGTGCAGGCCAGGTTGCCGAGCACCATGCCGAAGCAGTGGTAGAACGGCACCGGAATGCACACCCGGTCCCGCTCGGTGTAGCGGCAGCCCTCGCCGATGAAGAAGCCGTTGTTCAGGATGTTGTGGTGGGACAGCGTGGCGCCCTTCGGGAAGCCGGTCGTCCCGCTGGTGTACTGGATGTTGATCGGGTCGTCGAAGGCTAGCGTGGCCTGCCGGGCGGCCAGCGGGTCCCCGTCCCCGGCCGCGCCACCGCCCGTCCCGGCGGCCAGCGTGTCCCACTCGGCCGTGCCGAGGTAGACCACCCGCTCCAGGTGATCGAGGCCGCCGCGTACCTCCTCCACCATCGCCCGGTAGTCGCTGGACTTGAAGGACTCCGCGCTGACCAGCAACCGGACCCCGGACTGGCGCAGCGCGTACCCCAGCTCATGGCTGCGGTACGCCGGGTTGATGTTGACCAGGATCACGCCCGCCTTGGCCGTCGCGTACTGCAGCAGCACCCACTCGGCGCAGTTCGGCGCCCAGATGCCCACCCGGTCGCCGGCCGCGAGGCCGGCCGCGATCAGGCCCCGGGCGAGCATGTCGGAGTCGGCGTCGAACTGGGCATAGGTCCAGCGCTGGCCGGTGGGGATGTCCACCACCGCGTCCCGGTCACCGAAGGCGGCCGCGATGCGCTTCAGGTTGGCCCCGATGGTCTCGCCGAGCAAGGGGAGCTGCGAGGTTCCGTGGCTGTAGGACTGCTGAGCTGGACCGGTCATGACATCCTCCGACGTTGGATGGCACCATGATTCCTGTTCAGTGGCCTGGTGTGAATGATCGCCCCCCGGCAACCGTGGCGGGCGGCGGCGCGGGCGGCCCGGTTCCGGTGCGGGGGAGCGGCTGAGGCTCGTTGCGTAATGGTTGCTGGTTTCTCGCGGTGGGGACCTTCGGCCGGTCGCGGGCGGGCCGCCGTGGAGTTACTGTCGGATGGAGGGCCGGGCAGCGGGCAGGTGCGCACGCCGCGCACGCCACCGCTCCCGCTCCCGGGAGTAGCCATGGGGTCGTGGGTTGTCTGGCTGATCCTAGCCGCGGTGCTGGGCGTCGCTGAGGTCATGACCACGACGCTGGCTTTCGGGTTGATCGCGGTCAGCGCGGTGGTGGCGGCCATTGTCGGCGGCCTTGGGCTGGGCCTGCCCTTCCAGTTGGCCGCTTTCGCGGTCGCCGCCGGTGCTGGGCTCGGTGTGGTCCGGCCGATCGCGGTGCGGCACATCAAGCAGCCACCGTCGCTGCGGACCGGGACCTCCGCCCTCGTCGGGCGCTCCGCGAAGGTCATCGAGGAAGTCTCGGACAGCGGCGGGCAGGTCCGCATCGGCGGCGAACTGTGGTCCGCCCGCCCTTATGACGAGTCCCAGGTCATTCCCGTGGGCTCGACCGTCGACGTCTTCGCGATCGAGGGCGCCACCGCAATCGTCCACCCCCGGGAGTAGCTATGGAACTAGCCGGGCTCATTGCCGCCGCCATTGCGGTCTTCCTCATGTTCCTGCTGGTGAGCAGGACGGTACGGATCGTGCCGCAGGCGCGGGCACGCAACGTCGAGCGGTTCGGCCGGTACCGCAAGACCCTGGAGCCAGGGATGAACTTCATCATCCCGTTCGTGGACCGGGTCAAGCCGCTCATCGACCTGCGCGAGCAGGTGGTGGCCTTCAGGGGACAGCCGGTGATCACCGAGGACAACCTGGTGGTGAGCATCGACACGGTGTTGTTCTTCCAGGTCACCGACCCGCGGGCGGCCGATTACGAGATCGTCAACTACATCCAGGCGATCGAGCAGATCACTGCGACCATGCTGCGCAGCGTGATCGGGAACATGGACCTCGAGGAAACCCTGACCTCGCGCGACAAGATCAACACGATGCTGCGCAGCGTGCTTGACGACGCGTCGGGCAAATGGGGGCTCCGCGTCACCCGCGTCGAGATCAAGGCGATCGACCCACCGAAGAGCGTCATCGACGCGATGGAAAAGCAGATGCGGGCCGAGCGGGAGAAGCGCGCCGCGATCCTGACCGCCGAGGGTGTCCGGCAGTCGAAGATCCTCACCGCGGAGGGCGAGAAGCAGAGCCAGATCCTGCGCGCCGAAGGCGAGCGGCAGGGCCAGATCCTGCGTGCCGAGGGGCAGGGACAGGCGATCGGCACGGTGTTCCGCGCGGTGCACGACGGCGACGCGGACCCGAAGGTGCTCGCTTACCAGTACCTCCAGACACTGCCGCAGCTCGCGCAGGCCCAGGGCAACACGTTCTGGGTGATCCCGAGTGAGGTGACGACGGCGCTGAAGACGCTCAGCACCGCTTTCGGCGGCCCGCGGAGCGAGGCCCCGCTGGCGGATGCCGCGGAACCCGGGGATGCCACGGCCGGGGACGGCCGGGCAGATGCGGCAGGCCTGCCAGCGGATCGTGCGCTGCCGGGGATCGGCGCGCCGCAGGGGAGCGCCCCGCAGCCTGCCCCGGTGCCGAACGGCGTTGTGGATAACCAGTAGCGGTTCAACCGGATCCTCCCGGTGCCGGGCCGCGGCGGCGGCCGGTGATAGATTTCAGCACGCCGGGTAGCAGCGGGAGGTGAGCCGTGAGCGGAGGGATCGGGCATCTGGTCCTCTCCGGGCCGCTGATCCTCGCGGTCCCGGTGGCGGCTGCCGCCGGGGCGGTCACCTTCCTCTCGCCATGCATCCTTCCGCTCGTTCCGGGTTACCTCTCGTACGTGACCGGCATGTCCGGGACCGACGCTCTGCGTGCCACCGCCGAGGGCGGCCCTGCCGGGCAGGGCGTCACGGCCGAGGATGGCGCCGCGGGAAACGGCGGCGTTGCCGTCAAGCAGGCGACGCAGACCGTCGCGGGGGCTCCGGCCCGCCCGGCCCGCAGCCGGACCCTGGCAGGCACCCTGCTGTTCGTGCTCGGCTTCTCGGCCGTGTTCGCCACCGGGGGCGCGGCGTTCGGCAGCCTCGGCTTTCTGCTGCGGGAACACACCGCGGGGCTGACCCAGCTGTTCGGCGGGCTCACCATCGTGCTGGGCCTGCTGTTCGCGGGCGTATTCGACCGCTTTCCGATCACCGGGCGGATCGCGCGGCCGTCCGTGCGCCCCCGGGCCGGCCTGGCCGGAGCGCCCCTGCTGGGCGTCGTCTTCGGGCTGAGCTGGACGCCATGCGTCGGGCCCACCCTCGCTGTGGTGATGGGCCTCGCCGCCGGCTCGGGCACGGCGGTGCGCGGGGCGGTCCTCATGTTCGTCTACGGCCTGGGGCTGGGCATCCCGTTCCTCATCGTCGCCCTTGCGTTCGAGCGTGGCATGACCGCGTTCGCCTTCGCCAAGCGGCACGCCCGCCTCGTCACCCGCATCGGCGGGGCCATGCTGGTCCTGGTCGGCATCCTGCAAGTGACCGGCGCGTGGTCCGGGATACTGCTCTGGATGAAACTGCACTGGTTGGTCAGCTACCAGTCCCCGATCTGAGCCCGCCGGCTGCTGAGCCCGCCGGTCAGAACCGGACGGCGAGGCCGATGGTCAGCAGGGCGCCGAAGGCGAGCTGGAGCCGGCCTGTCCTGCCGAGCGCGCCGATCAGCGCCGGGCCGGCCGCCCCGGCCCGGACCGCGCGGACGGGAGCCAGCGCGAGCGGCAGCCCGGCGAGGGCAAGCAACGTCAGCGGCCGGGCTGGGGCCATGGCGACCGCGATGGCGAACGGGGCGATCACGCACACCGTGTAGAGCACCCGGGTGTGCTGGTCGCCCAGCATGACCGCGAGCGTGCGCTTGCCCGCCATGGTGTCGGAGGGGATGTCGCGCAGGTTGTTGATCACGAGCAGCGCGCAGGCCAGCAGTCCCACGGGCAGCGCGGCGGCCACCGCGAGCCAGGGCAGCGCGCCCATCTCCACGTACGCGGTGCCGGCCACGGCGGCCAGCCCGAAGAAGACGAACACCGCGATCTCGCCGAAACCGCGGTACCCGTAGGGGTAGCGCCCGCCGGTGTAGGTCCAGGCGGCGGCCACCGCCACCGCACCGAGCAGGATCAGCCACCAGGAGGTGACCGCGGCCAGCGCGAAGCCCGCGAGGCAGGCCACCGCGAAACAGCCGATGGCGGCGGAACGGACCTGGCGGGGCGGGGCCACGCCGGCGGCGACCAGGCGGACCGGGCCGACCCGCCGCTCATCCGCGCCGCGGACGCCGTCGCTGTAGTCGTTGGCGTAGTTCACCCCGACCTGCAGGGCGAGCGCGACGATCATGGCCGCCACAGCCCGCCACAGGGAGAAGTGCCCGTAGCCGAACGCGACTCCCGAGCCCACCACGACGGGGACGACCGCTGCCGGCAGCGTCCGCGGCCGTGCCCCCGCGACCCAGTCCCGTGCTCCGGCCACTAGGGTGCGACCTGCGGATCCGTCACCGGGACGCCCCGCCGCCGGGCGTGGCAGCACCGGATGCCGCGGCGCCGATCCGGCTGATGTCGCGCACCGCGCCGGTGGACGCTGAGGTGGCGAGCGCGGCGTAGACGCGCAGCGCCTCACTCACCGGCCGGTCCCGGTCAGCCGGTGCGTAGCCGCCGAGTGAGCCGAGGAGCCGCTCCCGGCGCGCCGCGAGTTCCCCCTCGGGGACGGCAAGCTCGAGCGAGCGGCCCGGGATGTCGATCTCGACCCGGTCGCCGTTGCGGGCCAGGGCGATCACTCCGCCCGCGGCCGCCTCCGGCGCGACGTGGCAGATGGACAGCCCGGATGTGCCGCCGGAGAACCGTCCGTCGGTGATCAGGGCGCATGCCCGGCCCAGGCCCTTGCCCTTGAGGAAGCTCGTCGGGTACAGCATCTCCTGCATGCCGGGGCCGCCGCTGGGCCCCTCGTACCGGATGATCACCACGTCGCCGGCTTCCACCTGGTTACCGAGGATGCCCTCGACCGCCGCCTCCTGGCTCTCGAAGACCTTGGCCGGGCCGGTGAAGTGCCAGAGATCTTCCGGGACGCCGGCCGTCTTGACGATCGCGCCCTCGGGGGCGAGGTTGCCGTACAACACGGCCAGGCCGCCGTCCCGGGTATAGGCGTGCGGCAGGTCGCGGATGCAGCCGTCGGCCCGGTCCTCGTCGAGGCTGGCCCAGCGTGACGCCTGGGAGAAGGGCTTGGTGGTGCGCACTCCGCCGGGGGCGGCGTGGAACAACTCGACCGCGTCCGCGGTGACCGACGGGGACCGGAGGTCCCAGGCGTCCAGGAACTCCCGCAGCGAGGCGCTGTGCACCGTGTGCACCTGCGTGTTGAGCAGGCCAGCGCGGTTCAGCTCGCCCAGGATCGCGGGGATGCCGCCCGCCCGGTGCACGTCCTCGACGTGGTAGCGATCGCTGCTGGGCGCGACCTTGCACAGGCACGGGACGCGCCGGGACAGCTCGTCGATCTCCTTGAGCCCGAAGCCGACCCGCGCCTCGTGCGCGGCGGCCAGCAGGTGCAGGATCGTGTTGGTGGACCCGCCCATGGCCACGTCCAGCGCCATCGCGTTCTCGAACGCGTCCCGGGTGGCGATGGACAGCGGCAGCACCGACTCGTCGCCATCGGCGTAATACCGCGTGGCCAGGCTGACCACCAGCTGGCCGGCCCGCTCGAACAGCGCGCGGCGCGCGGCGTGCGTGGCCAGCGTGGTGCCGTTGCCGGGGAGCGCCAGCCCGATCGCCTCGGTGAGGCAGTTCATCGAGTTCGCGGTGAACATGCCCGAGCAGGAGCCGCAGGTCGGGCAGGCGGCTTCCTCCATCTCGGCAAGCTGGTCATCGGACACGGTGGGGTCGGCCGCCGCGATCATGGGGTTGATCAGGTCCAGCTTGCCCGGATCGCCGGATTCGGTCACCTCGCCCGGCCGGGTCCGGCCGGCCTCCATCGGGCCCCCGGACACGAAAACGGTGGGGATGTTCAGCCGCAGCGCGGCCATCAGCATGCCGGGGGTGATCTTGTCGCAGTTGGAGATGCAGACCAGCGCGTCCGCGCAGTGCGCGTTCACCATGTACTCGACGGAATCGGCGATCAGCTCGCGGCTGGGCAGCGAGTAGAGCATGCCGCCGTGGCCCATGGCGATTCCGTCGTCCACGGCGATGGTGTTGAACTCCCGCGGGATCGCGCCGGCCGCCCGCACCGCGTCCGCGACCACCTGACCGACTTCGCGCAGGTGCACGTGGCCGGGGACAAACTCGGTGAAGCTGTTCGCCACGGCGACGATCGGCTTGCCGATGTCCTCTCGCGCTACCCCGGTGGCCCGCAGCAGCGCGCGCGCTCCTGCCATGTTCCTGCCGTGGGTGACCGTCCGGGACCGAAGCGGTGGCATGACCTGCTCCCCTCAAGGCTGTGAGGCCTTCAGCGTACCGGCGGCGCAGGCTGCCGCGTGGTACGCGGTCATTCCAGGCGGGATCGCAGCCTCACCCGGGGGCAGCCCCGCCTGGGGGGCGGCCTTACCTGGGGCGCGGCGTCATCTGGAGGGCAGGGCCAGCGCCGCGGCCGCGTGGATGCGCTCGATCTCGGCATCGTCCAGCCGCTGCCCCCGGCTGGCCCGGGCCTGCGCGCGCAGGTACCTGCGGAGCCGCCGGCCGCTGAACACGTCCACGCCGCTGATCCTCGCCACGGTCCATGGCACGGTGGGCCCGTAGATCACCATGGCCGGGCGCACCCGCAGCTTCCGCCCGAGCCGCGCGCTGATCAGCCGGGCAGCCTCGCCGGCTTCCAGCTGGGCGTGCTGGAGGCGGCCCGTCTGGCTGTACGGGCCGTGGAACAACTGGCCCCCCTGGGTGGCCCGGACCGGCAGCCGCCGGTCCCAGCGCTCCGAATCGACCGCGAACACGCCCGCCGGGCCGATGACGAGGTGATCGATGATGCACGTGCTGCCTGGCACGGAGCAGGCGTGCAGCGTGCGGTAGCCGGCCCGGGAAAGCCGCCGCAGCCGCCGCCGGGTGCGCCGCTGCGCGGACGTCACCCGGACCGCGGCGGGTATCACCGCGGTGGTCCGGGACCGGTGGACGGTGTCCAGGATGGCGACGACGGCGGCCGCGGTCAGCCCGAACCGCCAATCGGCCAGGAACGCCACCACGAGGCCAGCGGCCGCGGCCAGCACGCCACGGCGGATCCAGGTCGGCGTCCGGGGATCCGCTGCGATGCTGGCGAGTGCCCGGCCGGCCCCGGGTTCGGTGTCTCCGGCCGCGCCAGGTGCGGCCGGGCCCGCGTTCGTCCTGGCCGGCCGCGTCATCCGATCCACGTGTCAGAGCGTAACCGATGCAATGCGTAGCTGTCTGGGAACATGGCGTGACACTCCGTGAATGTGCCCAAGCCGCCCGGCCGCTGGTGACGCGCGCGGGCAGCCCGGTGTCTGGACCAGCGCGGGCTGTCCGACTACGGTGCGGAAAGTGACTGAGATTCACGATCTCACCGTGACCGAGCTGGCCGCCGCCATCCGCCGGCGTGAGCTGTCACCGGTGCAGATAACCGCGCATTACCTGCAACGCATCGAGCGGATGAACTCCGGCGTCGGTGCCTTCTTCACGGTCACCGCGGACCTCGCCGCCGACCAGGCCGCCGAGGCCGAGAAGGCGGTCGCCCGGGCGGCTGATCCGGAGTCACTGCCCCCGCTGACCGGCGTGCCCATCCCGATCAAGGACCTGAACATGGTCGCCGGGGTCCGCCAGACGCTCGGCTCCGCGGCGTTCACCGACAACGTCCCGGTCACGGACGACTACGTCACCGGCGCGCTCCGGGCGGCGGGGGCGGTGATCACCGGGAAGACGGCGACCCCCGAGTTCGGCCTGCCGTGCTACACCGAGACCGCCATCGGGCCGCCGGCCCGCACCCCCTGGGACCTGACCCGGTCGGCCGGCGGCTCCAGCGGCGGCGCGGCGGCGGCTGTCGCCGCCGGGCTCGCCCCCGCCGCCCAGGGCAACGACGGTGGCGGCTCGATCCGCATCCCGGCGAGTGTCTGCGGCATCTTCGGCCTCAAGCCGTCACGGGGCAGGATCTCCAACGCCCCGCTCATGCCGGACCTGGCCGGGCTGGCTACCGAGGGCACGCTCGCCCGCACCGTCGCCGACGCGGCGCTGCTGCTCGACGTCATGGCCGGGAACGAGCCGGGGGACATGTACACCCAGCCGCCGCTGCCGCCCGGGGAGACCTTCCTGGGCCATGCCTCCCGCCCGCCTGGGCGGCTGCGAATCGGCCGCACCCTGCGTCATCCGATCGGTGACGGGTACGTCCATCCGGACTGCGTTGCGGCTTATGAAGACGCCAGCGCGCTGCTGGCCAGCCTCGGGCATGAGGTCGAGGACATGGAGATGCCCTTCGGCCCGGACGCGGTGCCAGCCTTCGAGACCCTCTGGTACGCGATGGCCACCCTGGCCCCGGTGGATCCGGCCCGCGAGGACCGGCTGCTTCCGCTGACCAGGTACCTGCGCGGCCGGGGCAAGGCACTGAGTGCCGGCGACCTCGTCTTCGCCCAGGCGTACCTGCAGATCGTGGTGCGCGGCGCCCTCGCGGTGCTGAACGCCTACGACGCGGTGCTCACCCCGACCCTCGCCTCGCCGCCGGTGCCGGTCGGCTACTTCGAGGAGGTGCCGCCGCCGGAGAACTTCGAGCGGCAGAAGCGGTTCACGCCGTTCACCGCGCTGTTCAACGTGTCGGGGCAGCCGGCGGTCAGCCTGCCGCTGCACTGGACCGCCGACGGGCTGCCCATCGGGGTGATGCTGGCCGGCCGGATGGGGGAGGAGGATACGCTCATCTCGCTGTCCGCGCAGCTCGAATCGGCCCGCCCGTGGCGGGACCGCCATCCGGCGCTGTGGTGAGCTGAGCCAGCCGCCCGCGCGGTCGTCCGCCGCGGCCCGGCTGCCGTCCCGCCCGGCTGTCCGCCGTGCTGGCTGTCCCGCGCGGCTGTCCGCCCCGTCCCCCGGCCGCCCCGACCGGCTCTACCATGCGACTAGCGCGTTCCGGGTGAACCGGGGCAGCCAGGTCCGGAGGTGGACATATGACGCTGGGACGACGGCGTTCCAGTCAGGTGCGGCGGGTGATCCGGGTGCTGCTCCCGCTGTGCGTGTCAGCCGCCGTGCTCGCCGTGCTCGCCTTCGGCTACGGCCCGGTCCCCGCGCTGGGTCCCGCCCTCGATCCCGGCCGCGGCGTGTGGACCTCCGCCGCGGGCGGTGAGCCGGCGCGCTCCCAGACGCTGAGCCTGCCCGGCCTGGGCCGCCCGGTCCAGGTGTCGTTCACCGGCCACGGCGTCGGCTCCGTCCGCGCGTCCAGCGACCACGACCTTTTCCTGGCGTTCGGTTACCTGCACGCCCGGTTCCGGCTGGCTGAGATGGACCTGGAGCGACGGCTTGGCGAAGGCCGCCTCGCGCAGCTCGCGGGGCCGTCCGCGGTGGCCTCCGACAAGTTCGAGTTGCGGCTCGGCCTGCTGCGCACCGCGGAGCAGGAATGGGCGCAGACCCCGCGGGCCAGCCCGACCGGGCAGGCTCTGCTCGCCTACTCACGCGGGGTGAACGACTACCTCGCCCAGGACAGGCGGGATCGCCAGTGGCCCGCCCTGTTCTCGCTGGCCGGGGTGTACCCGGCCAACTGGACGCCGGTGGACAGCCTGGTCATCCAGGGCGATCTCACCCAGGAGCTGGATTTCACCAGCACTCCGCTGGATTACGCGCTGCTGGAGCGCACGCTCGGGGCGGCCAGGACCATGTCCTGGTTCCCCATCGTGTCGCCGGACCCGCAGAACCCCTACGATCCAGGTCCTTACCGCAACGCGGGCATCGCCCCGATAGCCGCCAGCACCCCGCTGACCGCCGCCCCGGCAGCCGTCGGCACCACCACAGGCGCACCAGCGGAAACCACAGCAGCAACGGATAGCACCGGCAAGGACCGCCCGCGCGGATCCGGGCCGTCCGCCAGCCCCGCCCGGTCCGGGCCGGCCGCCATCCCCGCGGCGGAGGCCACCGCCGCGTCCGCGCTCCTCGCCCAGGTGGCCGCCCTGCCCGCGGGCCAGATCCACGCCTACCCGGACAGCAACGCGTGGGCGGCCAACGGGCCGGCCGTGGCCGGCGGCACGTCCATGCTGGCGGGGGATCCGCATCTGCCGCAGACCATTCCGTCCGTCTGGTACCAGGTGGCGCTGTCCGCCCCGGGGCTGTCGGTGAGCGGGGTCAGCGTGCCCGGCCTGCCCGGCATCCTGCTCGGGCACAACCAGCACATCGCCTGGTCGCTGACTGACACGCAGAACCAGGCAGCGCTCTTCTACACCGAGCAGACCAGCAAGGGCCGCCCGGGGGAGTACTTCTGGCGCGGCGCGTGGCGGCGGATGCGGCAGGTGCACTACACGATCGACGTCCGGGGCGGCTCGACGGTGCATCTCACGGTGGGCATCACGGTGCACGGGCCGATCATGACGCGGGCCGGGCAGACCACCTCGGTGGACTGGATGGGCAATCTCCCGTCCCCGGACCTGGCCGTGATGCTCGCCGTCAACCAGGCCTCCGACTACGCGGAGTTCCGTGCCGCGCTGGCGAACTGGCGGGCGCCCTCGCAGAACTTCGTCTACGCCGACGACCGGGGGAACATCGGGGCGATCTCCGCCGGGTACTACCCGGTGGTCCGCCATGGTGACCCATGGCTGCCCATGCCGGGCACCGGCGCCGACGACGTGGCCGGGGTGATCCCCTACCAGGCGGTCCCGCAGGTCTATGACCCGCCGGGGCACGTGGTGGCCACGGCGAACCAGCGCCCGGTCGGGCCGGAGTACCCGTACTACATCGGGACCACCGCCAACTTCTTCGACCCGGGATACCGGGCGGGCCAGATATACGCGCTGCTGCGCGGCCGTCACTCGATGACGCCGGCCGGGTTCGCCGCCGTGCAGGCGAACCTGGCCGACCCGCTGGCGCCGCTGATCCTGCCGAATCTGCTCGCGGCCCTTAACGACCAGCGCCGGCCTCTCGGCGCCCGGCAGCGTGCCGCGGCCAGCCTGCTGGCGGCCTGGCCGGGCACCATGTCGGCCGGGTCGGCGGCCGCGTCGGTCTGGTGGACGTTCTGGACCGACTACCTGTCGGCGGTGTTCGAGCCGTGGTGGTCCAAGGCCGCGGTGCCGGTGCGCAAGGACCGGGCCGGCCTGAAAGTCTCGCCGGGGCAGTTCAGCCTGGACGAGGTGCTGGAATCGTGGACCCTCAGCGACCCGGCCAACAGCGCGTTCACCGCCCCGGGTGGCCGGCACCGGACCGCTCCGCAGGTGATGCGGACCGCTTTCGACGCCGCGGTGGCGCACCTCGCCGCCAAGCTGGGCGGCGCGCCGTCCAGTTGGACCTGGGGGCGGCTGCACAGCAGGCAGTTCCCGTCGCTGACCCAGGCCGCGGCGCTTGGCTACGGCCCGCGCCCGGCAGGCGGGGACCAGTGGACCGTTGATGCCGCCGACGGCTATCCGGTGTCCCGGCAGGGACCAAGCTGGCGGATGATCGTGCGGTGGACGGGCCCGGGCACGGCAGCCGGCGAAGGCATCTATCCAGGTGGCCAGAGTGAGAACCCGGCCTCACCGTGGTATGAGGATCAAGTGGGTGACTGGTGGAACGGGCGCTACCTGCCGATGCCCCCGGCGGGCGGGTTCTCCTCGGGGGTGATCCGGTGGACGCTGCACCCGTGATGCCTCTCGGCGGGCCCGTGCGGTGCGTCGGCGGGCCCGTGCGGTGCATAGGCGGGCCCGGGCGCTCCGCCGCCCTGGAGTCGAGGCGCCATGGCTGACCTGCGCAGGCTTGGCAAGCGCGGGGCCTACCGGCTGGGCAGGCTGGGCGCTGTGCTGCCCGAGCAGTCCGGCCCGCCGGGGCCGCACTATCCGTCGTTTGCCCCGGGGCACCGCGGCCCGGCGGCATGGTGGGTGCTCGGCTGCCTCGCCGCGGTGGCGGCGATCGCGGCCGGGGCCGCGGCGGGCTGGTGGTTCCTGCCCTTCCTGGCCGGCCTGGCAGGCGGCATAGCGGCGCGTTCCGGCCGCTGGCGGCTGCGCGCGGCGTTGCTGGCCCTCGCCGTCGTAGCCGCCGTGGGCTGGGCTGTCCCGCTCTGCTGGGCGGCCTGGCGGGGAGCCCCCATCGGCGCGACCGCGCGGGTCGTGGCGGCGCTGGCCGGGTTGCCCGCGCATGCCCCGGTCGCGATCGCCTCCACCCTGCTGGTCGCTGTCATCCAGGCGCTGGCCGGCTGCTGGCTGACCTGGTCCCTGTTCCCCAAGCCCTAGCTCCTCACCCCCAGCGTTTCACCTCCCCAGCGTTTCACCTCCCCAACGTCCCACCTCCCCAACGTCTCACCTCCCCAACGTCCCAATCCCAATGAGCCCCGCCAGCCCTACCCCCCAACCCCCAGCCCCTCGCCCATCCAGCCACATAAGCCCCGCCATCAGCGCGGTGCATTTCATCAGCGCGGTGCATTGTGTCAGTGCGGTGCATTGTGTGTCACCGGCGAGCCCAAAAGCACCGCGCTGATGAGGTCTCGGTACGGTACGGCGCCAGATGGCCCGATCATTGGAGGGTGACGAGCGACGAGACCAGACGTCGGGCAGCGGCTCAAGGGGTGGCCACCAGTTACCGGGACTGGCATGGGCGGCAGGTGGATGTGGGCCAGCAGACGCTCGAAGCGATCCTGGACGCCCTGGGAGAGCCAACCGATGACTCCGGGCACCCGGGCGGGGCCGCGGGTGATGCGCTGGCCTCCCCCGTGGTGGCGGGGCCGGACAGCAGGTCCTGGGGATTCGCCGTCCAGCTGTACTCGCTGCGCTCCAGGCAGTCCTGGGGTCATGGCGATCTCGGTGACCTGGCGGATCTGGCCGCCTGGAGTGCCAGCGACCTGGGCGCGGGGTTCGTCCTGATCAACCCGCTGCACGCCGCCGAGCCGCTGCCGCCGCTGAGCGCGTCGCCGTACCTGCCGATGAGCCGGCGCTTCACCAGCCCGCTGTATCTGCGGATCGAGGACATCCCGGAGTACGCGATGCTGACCGCGGGCGACCGGGTCCGCATCGACTCCCTTGCCGCGCCGCTGCGTGCCCGCAACGCCACCAGCGAACTGCTCGACCGAGACGAGGTCTGGCGGGCCAAGCGGGCCGCGCTGGAGATCATCTACCGGCAGCCGATGAGCTCCCAGCGCCGCGCGCAGTTCGACAGCTACCGGGCCAGGGAAGGGCAGGCGCTCGCGGACTGGGCATTGTGGTGCGCCCTGGCCGAGATCCACGGACCTGACTGGCGGGCCTGGCCGCAGCCGCTGCGCTCGGTCCGCTCCGCAGCGGTCGCCGCGGAGCGGACCCGGCTCGCCGGGCAATCGGATTTCCATGCCTGGCTGCAGTGGCTGGCCGACGGCCAGTTGGCGGCCGCCCAGGACACGGCACGCGCGGCGGGCATGCGCATCGGGATCATCCGGGACCTCGCGGTCGGCTGCCACCCGGGCGGCGCCGATGCCTGGGCCTGGCAGGACGTGCTCGTGACCGGGATGAGCGTGGGCGCGCCGCCGGATGAGTTCAACCAGCGCGGGCAGGACTGGAACCAGCCGCCGTGGCATCCGCAACGGCTCGCCGCCCAGGGCTACGCGCCGCTGGCCGGCCTGATGGGCTCGGGCTTGCGGCACGCGGGCGGACTGCGGGTGGACCATGTGATGGGATTGCTGCGGCTCTGGTGGGTGCCCGCCGGGATGAGCCCTGACCAGGGCACCTACGTGCGTTATGACCATCGGGCGATGGTCGGCGTGCTGGCCGCGCAGGCCGCCTCGGCCGGGGCGCTGGCCATCGGCGAGGACCTTGGCACGGTGGATCCCTGGATCCGCGAGTATCTCGCCGGGCGGGGCGTGCTCGGCACCTCGATGCTCTGGTTCGAACGCGGCCCGGACGGAGCGCCGCTGCCGCCGGGCAAGTGGCGGCGCAACTGCCTGGCCATGGTGGGCACGCACGACGTGCCACCGGTCGCCGCGTTCGTCACCGGGGAGCAGGTGGAACTCCGTTTCCGCCTTGGCCTGCTCACGCGTTCCTACCGGGACGAACGCGCCGAGTCGGAGTCGGCGGTGGTGGCCTGGCGCGACGCCCTGATGGCGGAAGGGCTCATCGTGGCCGGCTCGCGTCCCGGCCCGGCGGAGTTCACCGTGGCCTGTTACGCGTTCCTGGCCCGCACCCCTGCCGTGCTCATCGGCGTGTCACTCGCCGACGCGGTCGGCGACCGGCGCCCGCAGAACATGCCGGGCACCACGGACGAGTACCCGAACTGGCGGGTTCCACTGTGCGATGGCGAGGGCCGGGCGGTCTCGCTCGACGACCTGGCTGACTCCCGTGGCGTGCGCGCCGTGGCGCGGGCGGCCGCCGGCGTCCGGTGACGGGTGGGCCTACGCCGGATGGACCGGCCGCGCGGCCGCCGCGGCGCAGCGGCCCGGATGCCCCGCGGCGCAGCCGCCCGGAAACACTGTGGCGTGATCGCGGTTTCAGTGCGGCGCTGCTCACCTGGGCGGCCGCGCACATCGGGGCCACCTCGACCTGCCTGGCCAGCGGAGCGGCCTGCCTGCTGCTCGGAGCCGTCGCGTTCTTCACCCCAGTCCGTCAGCCAGCCCCGGAACCCGGCGCGGCAGCTGCCTGAAAATCCGGCGCGGCAGCTGCCTGAAAATCCGGCGCGGCAGCTGCCTGAAAATACAGCGCAGCGGCCGCCTGAAGGCCTGTCCGCGGGGGCTGCCTGACCCGGCAGTCCCCGCGGACGATCCCCGGCGGTCAGCCCGCTTGACGGTCGCGTTCCTGGCAGCGCAGCGCCCGCTGCACGCTGTCCCGGGATTCGATGAGCAGGCGGCGCAACGCGGCGGGCGGGTCGGCCTGCGCGATGTACTCGTCGGTCTGCCGCACCGTCTGCTCCGAGATCTGGGTCAGCGGGTATGCGTTGGAGGCGAACCACTGGGCCATGTCACTGCCCGAGTTGCGCCATACCTCGCCGACCACGTCGAAGTACCGGGCCGCGTACGGTTCCAGCAGGTCGGCCTGGTCGGCGTCGGCGAAGCCGTTCAGCATCGCGCGGAACATCGCATTCGGCAGCGTGCCGCTGGTGATCGCCTGCCACGCCGCTTCCTTCGCCGCGGCCTCGGGGATGGCGGCCCGGCAGGTGGCGGCCCGCCGCTGGCCCGCGTCGGTGGCGTCCTGGCGCAGTTCCGCGTCGATCTCCGCGGTGCCTGCGGCGCCCCGGCTGACCAGCCGGTGCAACAGGCGCCAGCGCAGCTCGGTGTCCACCTCGAGGCCGTCCATGTGCGCAGAACCGTCCAGCAGGCCGGCCAGCAGTGCCAGGTCGCTGGTCCGGGTGGCCAGGCCCGCGAAGGCCTGCAGGTAAGCCAGCTGCCGGTCGGACCCGGGCTCGGCTCGCTCGGCGAGGCCCAGCAGCACCGAGGCGGACTGCTCAGCCCCGGCCGCTCGCCAGGCCGGATCGGTGAACCTGCGCAGCGCCGAGCCCGCCTGGCGCAGCAGGGTCTGCACGACGGAGATGTCGTCGGCATGGTCCACCCCGGTGTTCACCAGCCGCACGTAATCACGGGCTGGCAGCTCGGCGTCCCGGCACATGTCCCAGGCGGCGGCCCAGCACAGAGCGGCCGGCAATGATTCGGTGAACTCCCCGATCCCGCTGATGAGCGTGCGCAGCGAGTGTTCGTCCAGCCGGATCTTCGCGTAGCTGAGGTCGTCGTCATTGACCAGTACCAGGTCCGGCTGGCGCTCACCAGCCAGCTCCGCGAGCACTGTGCGCTCGCCCGCAATGTCTGCCTCCACCCGGCGCCGCCGGACCAGCCCGGACCCGGTCCGGTCGTAGAGGCCGACGGCGATACGGTGCGAGCGGAGCACCGGATGCGTCTGCGGCGCGGTCTGGACCACCGCGAATCCCGTCATCCGGCCCTCGCTGTCGAGCTGGTACTCCGGCCGGAGTGTGTTCACCCCCGCCGTCTCCAGCCACTGCTTGGACCAGCCGGACAGTTCCCGGCCGGACGTTTCCTGCAGGGCGCCGAGCAGGTCGGTCAGGGTCGCGTTTCCCCACGCGTGCTCGCCGAAGTAGCGGCGGACCCCGGCGAGGAACTGATCCCGGCCGACATAGGCGACCAGTTGCTTGAGCACCGAGGCGCCCTTGGCGTAGGTGATGCCATCGAAGTTGACCTCGACCGCGGCGATGTCCGGGATGTCGGCGGCGATCGGGTGCGTGGAAGGCAACTGGTCCTGCTGGTAGGCCCAGGCCTTGTGCAACTGGCAGAAGGTGGTCCAGGCCGTGGTCCACCGGGTGGCCTCGGCCTCGGCGAGGGCGGCCGCCCAGGTGGCGAACGACTCATTCAGCCAGAGATCATCCCACCAGCGCATGGTGACCAGGTCACCGAACCACATGTGCGCCATCTCGTGCAGGATCGCGTCAGCTCGCAGTTCGCGGGCGAAGTCAGTGACCCGGGAGCGGAACACGTAGTCCTCGAGGAACGTCACGCAGCCGGCATTCTCCATCGCGCCCGCCTTGAACTCCGGCACGAAGACCTGATCGTATTTGCCGAAGGCGTAGCGCACCCCGAACGCGTTGTGGAAGAAATCAAAGCCTTGCCTGGTCACCTCGAGGATTTCCGCCGGGTCCAGGTACTCGGCCAGGGATTTTCGGCAGTAGATGCCGAGCGGGATGCCGTCGTGCTCGCTGGTTACCTTGTGGTACGGCCCGGCCACGATGGCGGTGATGTAGCTGGACATGGCCGGCGACGGAGGGAAATGCCAGCGGCTGGCGCCCCCCGGCACGGGCTGGCCGGCCACGTCGGGTGCCATGTTCGAGAGAACCTGCCAGTCAGCGGGGGCGGTCACCGAGAACTCGAAGGTGGCTTTCAGGTCAGGCTGGTCGAAGCACGCGTAGATCCGGTGCGCGTCGAAAGTCTCCAGATCTGAATACAGGTACGTGCTGCCATCGGAGGGGTCGGTGAACCGGTGCAGGCCCTCCCCGCTCCGCGAGTAGGCACATTCGGCAACCACCCGCAGTTCGTTCTCGGCGCCGAGTCCGTCCAGGACGATGCGGTCGCCGTCGAAGGCGCTGGGGCTGACCGGGTTACCGTTGAGCACGATCTCGCGAACGCTCGGCGCGGTGAGTTCGATGAAACTGGCCGCACCGGGGCTTGCGCAGCGGAACCGGGCGGTGCTGGTTGATATGAAAGTCTCGTCGCCGCCGGTCAGATCGAGGTCCACCTGGTAGGAGCTGACCTCGAGGAGCCGTCGCCGGTCGCGCGCCTCGTCGCGGGTGAGATCGTTCGCCACGTACTGGAACCTTTCCATGTTTGGGTGTCCGTGTTCCGGCCGCGCCGGGTTCCTCCGGTATGGCCGCTCGGGAATCCTCCCATGATCCGGCCGCGGAATGCCGCCGGCCGCGCGCCGGTTGTGGGCTGGATGAGGAGCAGGCGGCGCACGAACCCCGCGGCTGGCCTTGCTTCCGATGAGCTTGGCACCCCAGCCACCCCAGCGACGAGAAGACAAGAGGGAGCCGCATGGCCGAGCAGGAGCTTACCCCGGTGGATTTCTGGTTTGACCCGCTCTGCCCGTGGGCGTGGATCGCCTCCCGGTGGATGCTCGAGGTAGAGCAGGTGCGGCCAGTGGAGATCCGCTGGCACGTGATGAGCCTGGCGGTGCTGAACGAGGGCAAGGCCGACATGCCCGAGCGGTACGCGGAGCTCATGGCCCAGGCATGGGGCCCGGTGCGGGTCGCCATCGCGGCCGAGCAGAAGTTCGGGCCCGCTGTCCTCGGGCCGCTCTACACCGCGCTCGGCACGCGCCTCCACCACGACAAGGCGGCCAGGGACCGGGCCACGATCGAGGCCGCGCTCGCCGAGGCCGGCCTGCCCGCTGAACTGGCGGATGCGATGGACTCCACCTCCTATGACGAGGCGTTGCGGGCATCGCACACCGAGGGCATCGAGCGTGTCGGCTACGAAGTCGGCACCCCCATCATCTCGGTCAACGGCGCGTCGATCTTCGGGCCCGTCGTGTCGCCGATTCCGCGCGGCGATGCCGCCGCCAAGCTCTGGGACGGCGTCATGCTGGTGACCCAGACCGACGGTTTCTTCGAACTCAAGCGGAGCCGCACCCGGGACCCGATCTTCGACTAGGGCGTGTCCCGGGTCACCGCCGGTGCGGACCGCCGGCCCTCAGGCGCGGCCCCGGAACGTTCTGACAGACTGATCTCCGTGCGCGTCTACCTGGGATCTGACCACGCCGGATATGAGTTGAAGTCCGCCCTGATCGAGTGGCTGGGAGCGGTCGGCCACCAGGCGGTCGATTGCGGTCCTGCCACCTACAACGCGCAGGACGACTACCCCGTCTACGTGATGCGGGCGGCCAGCTCGGTCGCGGCGGACCCGGACAGCCTCGGCATCGTGATCGGCGGGTCAGGGAACGGCGAGCAGATCGCGGCGAACAAGATCCGCGGGATCCGGGCGGCGCTGGCCTGGACGCAGGAGACCGCGCGGCTCGCCCGGTTGCACAACGACGCCAACATCCTCAGCCTCGGTGCCCGGATGTATCCGGTGCAGGACGCTATCGGCTTCGCGCAGGTGTTCCTCGAAACGGCGTTCTCCGGGGAGCCGAGGCACGCCCGGCGGCTGCAGATGATCGCTGACTACGAGAAATCCGGCGAGTTGCCGCCCGAGCTCGCCGGCAGCTAACGGCCGCCGGCAGCTAACGGCCGCCGGGCCCGCCACAGCTATCGGCCCTGGCCCGCCGACAGCTGCCGGCCAGCGGGCCGGCCAGGTTGACGGCTGGCCCGGGTCGGCCTGGCTTCGATCATCGCCCGGTCCGCCTGCGTGCACGATGTCGCTTGCGGCCGCCGCCGGTTCGGGACCGCCCAGCCTCCCCGGCCTGGCCCGGGGATCGCGTGGCTGGCGGCGGTGCCGCTGCGGGCTGCTTGTCCGTTGCCTGGGACTTGCCCGCTGGTGCGTTGCGGCTGTGCGGCATGCCTGCTGGGGGCACACCAGCCGCGGGCCGGGCTGCCAGGGATCCGCCAGCACCGGGTGAGCCAGCACGGGGTGAGCTAGCAGGGGGCGAGCCGGGCCGGGTTGAGCGGGGCCCGGATGAGCGCGCCTCGGATGAAATGGGCTGGGCTGAGCTCGGCCGGGATGAACCGGGCTGGGCTGAGCTGGGCCGGGATGAGGTTGCCTCGGGGGAGGCTTGCTCCGCGGCAGCCTCGTGCTGGGCGTGCGGCCGGGACACGTCCCTGGCCCGCATCGCTGAATCGAGCGTGACCTTCATCCCTGCCATGGCAAGCCTCCTCTCGGAGTCTTTCCATGACGAGGGTGAATCAGTCGCTCCGGTGAACGACGGTTTTACTCCCGCCCTCCCGCCCTCCCGCCCTCCCGCCCTCCCGCCCTCCCGCTGTCCGCGCCGGTCAGCCGGGCCGCCAGGCGTCGCGGGTCAGAAGATCACCGGGCACCAGGGAGCGGGATCCCAGGACAGGGCTGCGGACAGGGTTGCGAGTGCGCCTGCTCGCGCCTCGGCGGCCAGTCCCGCACGGGCCAGCGCGCCAAGCCGGGTCCCGCCCAGGTACGCCGCTCCCAGCGTGGCGACTGGCAGGATCACGTCAGCGGGCGCGGATGTCCGCTCGCAGGTCGCCCCGCCCGCCGGGCCGGCCCCGGTCAGCCGCCAGCTGCCCTGGTTCCACGGGCACATCTCGTCGATGACCTCGATGACCACGTCGACCGGGCACGCGTAGTGCCGCAGGCTGAGCGCTCCGGGCACGTCCATGATCCGGGCCCATAGCCCGTCGCTGACCCGGGGGCGCGCGCGCCGTGGGTCGGCGAGCAACTGCAGCAGCGGGTCATCCACGGGCCGGAGGCGCGCGGTCAGCTCGCTGACCAGGTCCCGGCTGAGCAGGTCCGCCCAGAGCGCCGCGGTGGCGGCTGGGTCGGTCGCGATCAGCTCGCGGATGTCCAGGGCGGCATCCGGCAGGAAGGTCTCCTCGTCCCACCGGCTGCGGCTCGAGTACAGCGCATATCCGCGCGGCCCCGCGTCGTCCTCGGCGAGGATGCAGCGGAGCGGGGCGGACCCGTGCCGGTCTTCCTCCGGGTCGTCGAGGATGCGGTTCCACCACCCTTCGTTCCGGCTGAACAGGCCCGGCTGGCCCGGCAACAGCGCGTCGTAGACCTTGGCGAGCCCGGCCATTGCCGCCTGCGGCTCGGCGATCCGCAGCCGTAGTCCCGGGTCGGTGGCGATGTCCCCGGCCAGCGCGCCCTCACCGTGACCGATCGTGAAGCTCGCATGCCAGGAAGCGCGACCGTAGCCGTACCTGCCGTAGATCCCGGCCTCCGATGCCCAGAGCACCGCGAGGCTCTCACCGCGCTCGTGGATGTCGTCGAGCTGGCGGCGCATCAGGCTGGACAGGATGCCGCGCCGGCGGTACGAGGGCATGACGGCGACCCAGGTCACCCCTGCGACCGCAGACAGCGCGCCCGGCACGCACATCCGGAAGGTCCACGCGCCGGCACTGGCGACCGGCGTGGAGCCGTCGAACGCCGCCAGGCTCCGGTCCAGCTCGAAGCGGGCAAGCATCTCCGCGCGGCGCCGCCCGGTCGGTGGCGAATCGTTGAACGCATGCTCCGTCGCCACGTGGAAGGCGTCGAACTCATCCTCACCTATGGCCCGGATCGGGTACTGCTCTGCCATGCCCGCCTTCCTACCTCGTTCGGCACGGAACGCGCGAATCAGTTTCGGCTGAGCATCCCCTGCCAGCCGGCTGGGGGAGCGTGCCAGACCGACAGGGTCCGGATACAGTGCCGCCATCATGGTTTCCCGGCCCCTGACCCTTCCCGCACGTCTGGCGCGCTCTTCGGCGACCTGGGCGAGCGGTCAGATCCGGCGTCAGTTCATCACCAGGAACCGCCGGATGGCCCTCGTGCTGACCATCGCCACCGTGGGCATTGGCGTGGCAGCGGTCCAATCGTCGGAGTACTGGTTCTCACCCGGGCTGATGATCCTGCCGGTGCTGGCGGGCGGCCTGCTGCTCTGGCCGCGGGCACTGCGGATCCTGTTCGGCCTGGTCGCGCTCATGCTGGCGTATGACGCGCTGTACCGGCGGGCCGGGCCCGGGATCATCGCGACGGTGGTGGTCACCGGGCTGTTCGCCGACGTGCTGGCCAGGACCAGGTGGAAGCTCGGGGTGCAGGGGCTTCGCGGTGACCAGATGCTGATCGAGTTGCGGGACAGGATCCGTGCCCAGGGCCGGCTGCCGAAGCTGCCCGCTGGCTGGCGGTCCGCGGCGGTGCTCCGGCCGGCCGGCGGTTCGTCGTTCGGCGGTGATTTCCTGGTGTCCTCGTGTGACGGGAAGACCCTGGAGGTCGCGCTCGTCGATGTGTCCGGCAAGGGCGTCGACGCGGGTACCCGCGCGCTGCTGCTGTCCGGGGCCTTCGGGGGGCTGCTCGGCTCGGTGCCGCAGGGGGAGTTCCTCGGCGCGTGCAATGCCTACCTGCGCCGCGGACCGGTACTGGAGGGTTTCGTCACGGCCGTGCACCTTGCCCTCGATCTCACGACCGGCGAGTACGTGCTGGCCTCAGCCGGGCATCCGCCGCCTGCGCAGTTCGATGCGGGCAGCGGCAGGTGGAAGGTCACGCAGGCGCGCGGTATCGTCCTCGGCGTCGTCCCTGACCTGCGCTGCGTGTCGGCGCATGGTGCTCTCCGGCCGGGGGACGCGCTGATGCTCTACACCGACGGCCTGGTGGAGGCGCCGGGCAGGGACATCGACGCCGGGACGGACCGGCTGCTGGGCGAGGCAACCCGGCTCGTGGCGTCGGGTTTCCAGGACGCCGCCGCCGAACTGGTCAGGGTGGTCAAGGCGGGCGGCGGCGGGTCCGACGACTGTGCGCTGGTGCTGATCTGGCGGGCCTGAGGCCCGTGCTGGCCTGAGGCCCGTGCTGGCCTGAGAATCAGGGCGCCGGCTCGGGCGTGCGGGCGCCGGCCGTGTACTCGGGCCGGCTGCACAGCACCTGAAGGGCGTGCTCGACCAGCGCGATCAGGGCGTCCCGGCAGGACACCCGCTGCCGCGCGTCGCACATCACGACCGGGACCTGCGGGTCGAGGTCGAGCGCTGACCGGACGCTCTCGCTGCGGTAGCGCCGTGTGCCATCGAAGCAGTTCACCCCGACCACGAACGGGATGCCGCGCTGCTCGAAGTAGTCCACGGAAGGAAACGAGTCGGCGAGCCGCCGGGTGTCGGCCATGACTATCGCGGCGAGTGCACCACGGGCCAGTTCATCCCACATGAACCAGAACCGCTCCTGCCCTGGCGTGCCGAAGAGGTAGATGACCAGGTTCTCCCGGATCGTGATCCGGCCGAAGTCCAGGGCGACGGTGGTCGTGGTCTTGCGCTCCACGCCGTCCAGCCGGTCCACGCCGGTGCCCGGCTCGCTCAGTGGCTCCTCGGTGCGCAGCGGCCGGATCTCGGTCAGCGACCCGACGAGGGTTGTCTTGCCGACCCCGAAGCCGCCCGCGATGAGGATCTTGATGGTGACGGGCAGCTGGGCAGGACTACCGGCCAGGTCAGAGTCGGCGTAGGCCATCGACAACCTCCCGGAGAATGTGGGCGTCCGGCAGCTGCGCGGGCGGTATCGGGTGATGGATCGCAATCAGAGACTGCTCCCTGAGGTCACCGAGCAGGATCCGGACCACGCCGAGGGGCAGGTCGAGGTCTGCCGCGATGTCCGCTACCGACGTTGGCAGCCGGCACAGCCGTAGTACCGCGAAATGCTCCGGATCCAAGTCGGTGGGATCTGGCCGGACCCCGCGCACCGCCGTGATGATCGCGATCAGGTCCAGGGTTTCCCCGCTGGGCCGGGTCCGGCCGCGGATGACCGCATACGGCCGGACAACCGGGCCTGCCTCCTCGTCCAGCCAGTGGTCGTCAGGCGATGGCATGTCAGGCTCAGTCCGCGACCTCGTCGGCCGTGGCCGGCCGGGGGTTCACCGACAGATGCTGGCCCACCCGCTTCACCAGGACGGCCATCTCGTAGGCGACAAGGCCCGCGTCCGCGCTGGCCGGGCTCAGCACCGCGAGGCAGCTGCCCTCTCCCGCCGAGGTCACGAACAGAAAAGCCGTATCCATCTCAACGATGGTCTGGCGCACATGCCCGCCGCCGAAGTGCCGGCCTGCACCCCGGGCAAGGCTCTGGAACCCGGACGCCACTGCGGCCAGGTGCTCGGAGTCCTCCCGGGCGAGCCCGCTCGACGCGGCGATCGCCAGGCCGTCCCGGGAGAGGATCACCGCCTTGTCAATGTCAGGGACCCGGACTACCAGGTCGTCGAGCAGCCAGTCCAGGTCACTAGCTGAACCCGTGGCCAGATCCTTCTCCTGCTCTGCTGCAGTCATCCGCTCTTCCCTGCCGTCACTCATCGCTGGACTGGGTGCTGGCGCTCGCGGCATCGGTGGCACTCGCATCCGCAGCTGACTCGGTGCCGGTCATCGTGTCCGGGCTCTTCGTCGATGCCTCGAAAATCGACCGGCCGCGCTCCCAGCCCCGCTGGATGGCCGTGATGGTGCTCCTGGCCTCCTCGGGAGAGCGGCCCAGCGCCTGGGCGGCCGCGGCGACATCGCTGTCCGCGGCGGGCGTGGAGTGCGCCGAGGCCTCCCGCAACTGCGGGGCCAGGCTGGCCTGGCGGACCCGCCGGGGGAGTGAGTCGACTTCATCCAGATCCGGGTCACCGTTGCTGAGCGGGTCGGCCGGTGCCCGCTCGCTGGCCTGCAGCCGGCCTGCGCCATCAGCGTGGGCGGAGAATCCGTTCAGCCTGTTGCCGGTGCCCGCTGGTGCGCTCGGTTCACGGTCTGCTGTCCGCCCGCCTGCCGGATCGGCAGCTGGCCAGGGACTCGCTGCGGGGTCAGCCGCCCAGCGGCTCCCTGCGGGGTCAGCCGCCCAGCCGTTCCCTGTGGTGCCGGCAGCCCACCGGTCGGCTGCGCCGGTTCCCTGCGGCCGCTCCGCCGCACCGGCAGTGCTGAGTGCCTGGCCGAGGCCACCGCCAGCCGCGCCACCGCCAGCCGCGCCACCGCCAGCCGCGCCGTCGCTGGCCGCGTCCTGCCTGGGCGCATCGTCTCTGGCCGCGTGGCGGCCGGTCAGCTGCATGGCCCGGGCGGTTCCCGAGTCCGCCATGCTCTCGTCGTAGCTCTCCTCACTGACCACCAGGTTGAGCGGGATCAGCACGATGGCGGTCGTTCCCCCGTAGGGGGAGGCCCGCAGCGAGATCCGGATGTTGTGCTTGCGGGCCAGCTGGCTGGCGACGAACAGGCCGAGCTGGTCGCTGCCGGACAGGTCGAAGGGCGGCGGGTTCTCCAGGAGCTCGTTGAACTCGGCCCGCCGCTCCTCGCTCAGCCCGAGCCCGCGGTCCTCTATTTCCACCGCGAAACCGCGGCCGACGACGTCTCCGCTGATCAGCACCGGCGTGTTCGGCGGGGAGAAAACGGCCGCGTTCTCCGCGAGCTCCGCGATCAGGTGAATGACGTCGGCGACTGCCGGGCCGGTGATCGCCGCCCGGGTCGTCGCGGTGACCTTGATCCGCGTGTAGTCCTCCACCTCGGCTACCGCGGCGCGGAGCACATCCACGAAGGGGACCGGGTTGCGCCAGCCGCGGGCGGGTGCGTCACCGGACAGGATGATCAGGCTCTCCGCGTGCCGGCGCATGCGGGTGGTCAGGTGGTCGATGCGGAACAGGTCCTCGAGTTCCTCCGGCTCCTTGGCCCGGCGCTCCATCGCGTCGAGCAGCGCCAACTGGCGGTGCAGCAGTGACTGACTGCGCCGGGCGAGGTTACGGAAGATGTCGCTGATGCCGTGGCGCAGCCTCGCCTGGCCGACAGCCGCTTCCACAGCGGTTTGCGCTACCGCAGAGAAGGCCTGCCTGACCTGGCCGATCTCGTCCGAGCTTGCGGGCAGTTCCGGGGCCTCGGCGGCCACGTCCACATCCTGGCCTGCCGCGAGCCGCTGCACCACGTCCGGCAGGCGCTTGTTGGCCAGTTCCAGGGCCGACTGCCGCAGGGCGGCCAGTTCGCGCACCAGGCCCCGGCCGACCCGGACCGACACGATGATGGACAGGATCACCGCCAGCAAGCCGAGGCCACCGGCCAGGATGAGTGTCACGTAGGTGGAGCGGGCGTCATCGTGGGCGCGGACGGTGATCTCGTCCGATGCCTGCGTTCCGGCCCGCGACAGCCCGGCGGCCACCCCGCCGACCGCCTGTTGCCAGGCGGTGGGTGACACCGCGGGCGGCCTCGTGGTGACCGTGTCACTCATCAGCGTGCCCTCCAGCGTCGCGAGGGCGGTGGAGGCTTGCGGGCTGACGTCGCGGGTGTAGTAGCCGCGATACAACGGCTGGAGGTCAGCCAGCGTCTGGCTGAACAGGGTCGTGCGTGCGCCTACCAGCTGGGTGAAATCCTGCCGGTCGCTCGCCGGGAACGACCCCGCGGCCAGGTCGGCGAGCACAATGGCGTCTTCGCGCAGGAGCATCTCCTCGGATTTGCCCATCCGCACGAAGGCCAGCGACTGGGTGACCACCTCGGCGCTGGTCTCCTGGAGAATCGCCTGGTTCAGGACGTTGTAGCTGTCCTCGACGACGTTGTTGTAGTCGTTGAATGCCTGCGGCCGGGTGATGATCTGCGCACGGATCTGGGCGCGCAGCGCGGGCAGGCCGGCGACGTCCTTCAAGAGGGTGGCGATGGCCCGCTTCTCGGCCGTGGACGCGTTGCCCGTGGTGCTGCCCGAGTTCAGCGCCCTGCGCAGCGCCACCGCGGCGTTGCTGGTCTTGGACTCCGCTAGCTCCAGCGCCGCCAGGTTTGCTCCGCTGGGACGGGAGAGGTAGACCAGCGCCAGCGGGCGCTCAGCGTCGATTGCGCCGAGGAAGGCGCCCGTGGGCACGCCGGTGGCGTTCTTGAGGGTGTCGGTCCGCCCCAGGTTGATGGCATCTCTGGCGGTGATGCTCGTCGCGAAGATGTACAGCCCGATCAGGGACAGCACCGGGACGAGGACGAGAAGAAGGATCTTCTGGCGTATCGACCGGAGACGCAAACCCATGGCTCTGGCCTCGTAGTGTGAGGAGACACGGAATTGTAACGAGGCGGCTACGAACCAGCTTCGGAGTCCCCCCGGAGTTCCGGAGCATAGCAGTGACCTGCATCACTTATCGGGTAAATGCGGAAATCTGCGCACCCTGATACGTGCTTTGCGACATTTATGCGGAGAATTGAACACTGGTCATGAGTGCTGCGTAACCAGATCAGAACGCACGGAAATCACCGCCGCACCGATTACCCCGTCCGCCGGATCCGGCTCGTCGGGACCCGTGCTACCCGGCCCCCGCGTTGGGGGCCCCGCCCCGCGTTGCCGGCCTTCCCCTGCGCTGCGGCCTTCCCCTGCGCTGCCCGCCCGCGCGGCTCGGTCGGCTCCCACACCGCGCGACAGACGGCAAGACCCTGTGATCAAAAGGCCGGACCGAGCGTGAAACAAGCTCAATGGCTGAGGCAGGCGCACCCCTGCACGCCGAAACCGGGGCTGGCGCACGCGATGGCGATGTGGAACATCGCCCGTTGCAAGGCAGAGGCCGTGGCCAAGGCAACAGGTGTCCGACGTGGACCCCGGGCAAGGGATATGCCACAGGGAGCATCGCACGCACAACGATGCCCGCTGCATGCCCGGCTACCGCCTAGCTCAGAGCTTGATCCCTGCCGTGAAGGCTGACCAGGCGGCCGGGGTGAACACCAACGCTGGGCCGTCCGGGTCCTTGCTGTCCCGTACTGCCACACTGCCCGGCAGGTTGCGGGCAACCTCGACACAGTTGGCCTGCCCGTTGCTGTAACGGCTCTTGGCCCAGGCCGCACCCGAAAGGTCTATCTTATTCATTACCCAAACTCCCTTGCTGCTTCGTGAATAAGGTCACGCGAGGCATCCTCAGTAAGCGCGGATGCCCATATGTCAGCGAATGCCTGCTCATACCTTTGAATCTCAGCGGCCTTGTCAAGGTAGAGGGCACCGGTAAAGCCATCGACGTAGACGGTTGGCGGCTCGCTTGCTTTGCCATCACCGTTCAGCGGGAAACGTAGGATGACGAACGGCCCTGACATAATGCCATGATGCAGCCCGGCGTTAAAGGGCATTATGCGGAGTGACACATTAGGGAGCGTGCTAGCCTCTGCCAGCCGGTTGAGCTGGGCATACATGATGCTTGGCCCGCCCACCGGGCGCCTGACGATTGCCTCGTTGAGCACAACGTCCAGCTTCGGTGGTGCCGTCGCCCTCGTGATCAGTGCCTGCCGTGCGATGCGAACGTGAACGCGGCGGTCTATCTCCTGCGCGTCAACCCCCGGGTTGTCTGCTTGTATCAGCGTATGGGCGTAACTCTCTGTCTGCAGGAGGCCCGGCACCAGCTCAGCCTCGTACCATGAGACAGTCGAGGCTGCCTCTTCCAGACCGATGTAGACGTCGAATCCCTCGGGGATCACATCGCCGTATGAGTGCCACCAGCCGCGAGCCTTGGTCTCTTTGGCCAGCCCCATAAGCGCTTCTGTCAGGCTGGCATCTGCGCCGTAGACCTTGCACATGGCCTCAACGTCGAGGCTCCGCAGGCTCACCTGCCCCGTCTCGATGCGCCAGATCTTCGCCTCTGACCACTCCAGCCGCTCAGCAGCAGCGCGCACGGTCAGGCGCTGCCCGCCTCGCAGCTCGCGCAGGTAGCGGCCCAGTTGCCTGCGGGGCACCGTCGAGCCTGTGGTCTCATCCGGCATCGCTCACCTTCCTTCTGTGCGAGTGATGCTGTCACCCGTTATGAAAGCATCCAAACGCACGCTTCGCAATGGTTTTATCGCATCGTGGATTTTCTGTCGAGACTTCGCAATGAAGTCTTGCAAAATGGGGCACCGCAGTGCTTGACTCGCCCTACTCACCGGCAAGCACGGAGGAATCCCCCATGGACGGCGGTACCGGCGCTGTTAACGACCGCCCTCGTTTTGCCCCAGCCGAGGGCGCGTCTGAGCGCGTCTCCGGCGCCGGTACCGCCAACCACCAATGGCCACTAACAAGCTCGTTAGAGCTGGGACCGCTGCCGACAGCCGTCCCGTGCGCCCGGCTGCACTGCCGCAACGTCCTAGCCGAATGGCAGCTAAGCGAACTTGCCGACGACGCAGAGGTCATCGTGTCCGAGTTAATGGCGAACGCACTCAATGCGTCCCAGCGGCTCCCCGGGCTAAACCCGGTCGCGCTGCGGCTCAACGCCACCCCCAGCCCCGCTACGACCGCGCCGTCTACCTCGTCAGCCCTCGGGCACGCAGCGTCGTGCACCGCGCCGCCGCCACCCTGCCCGCCCCGCTGCTGGCCCGGGTGGCCATCCGCGACCTGCCCCCGGAGGCGACATGGTGACCTTCTGGGCCGGGCGGGCGACATGGCTGCGCGGTGGTCTCCTCCCGCGCCGGGGCGGTGCCAGCCGGACGAAAGCCGGAAGGAGACCGTCCTGGCCGAAGGTGCAGGCCGCGGTCGCAGGAAGCCGCGAATATGACATTCACGTCAGTAAATGATGGTGCCCAGTACTGTACTGGCTTGTCGCCCACAACATCGCCCCGCGGCAGTGCTGCGCCGTCATCCAGGCATTGCGTTCGGTAACGATGCCTGGTGCGGCCCGGGAACCGGACCGTTGCGACGACGCCATATAACGACGGCCTGAATCTGATCGTAACCCTTCTGAAACATATCCGGGCAGCCGCGACAATACCCCGAATAGGCCTGTGACCTGCGGTGATGCTACGGCCCGCCAGTCCGCCCGGGCACGGCACAAAACCCGGGAACCGTGGCCGGGGGTGCGTTGCGAATGGTTGGAGCAATATGATACGAGGCATCTGGCCGACCCCTCGGCGGTGGCTGAGAGGCGGCCAGGCATAATGAGTTGGTGGCCTTCGGGTGAACGTTGCGCTGAAGCACGGATGCGGTACGCCGACGATCAGCGACACCGGTGTCAGGTGACGCCCATGTCATTGTTTGCATTTGATTGGCAAGTGTGCGGAGATAGTTACCGTGAGCCTGGGGGTAACGCGATTGGAAGAACCGCACGGCTTGGCACCCGCTTACCCGTCAGCGGAGATGATCGGCTCCGCCGCGGGTGACAAGGCGTCGGGTGAGAACTTCCCCGTTGCGCTCCGCATGCTGCCCGGCCGGTACCGGCGACACCTGGAGGCGGTGTACGGCTTCGCCCGCGCGGTTGACGACATGGGTGATGAAGCCCCCCGGGATGAGCGGGTGCGCCTGCTCGACGAACTGGAGGCCGACCTCGGCCGGCTGTACCGGCTCACGGACAGGCAACCGCCCGGCAGCCAGCCCGGGCAGGTTCAGTCAGCAGGCAGCCAGGCGGCGGCCGCCCGCCCCGCAGACGGTCGGCCGGCGGGCGGCCAGCCCGCCGCTGGGGATGGCTCCCCCCGGATCGGGGTGATCCGGGCACTGGCCCCGGTGGTGGCGGAGTGCGCGATCCCGCAACAGCTGTTCCGCGACCTGATCATGGCCAACCGGCAGGACCAGGTGGTCACCCGCTACCGGACTTACCAGGAGTTGCTCTCCTACTGCGAGTTGTCGGCCAACCCCGTGGGCAGGATCGTGCTGCGTGTCTTCGGGGCCGTCACCCCGGCCCGCGAGGTCCTCTCGGACAAGGTGTGCACGGCGCTGCAACTCGCCGAGCACTGGCAGGACGTGGCCGAGGACTTCCAGGCCGGCCGGATCTACCTTCCCGGCGAGGACCTGGCGCGATTCGGCGTCACCGAAGACGACCTTTCCGCCTCCCAGGCGTCGCCGCAGTTCCGGGAGCTGATGGCGTTCGAGGTACAGCGGGCCCGGCGGTTGCTGGACGAAGGCGCGCCGCTGGTCGGGAATTTGCGTGGGGCGGCCAGGGTTGCCGTGGCCGGATACGTGGCGGGCGGCCGGGCCGCCCTGGCCGCGATCGCCGCAGCTGGGCACGACGTGTTGCGCGCGACCCCGAGGCCGCGCCGCAGCCGGCTCGTCGGAGAAGTGCTGAGGGCTTATGCGACCGGGAGGTGACGCGATGGAGGTGTCCGCCGCTTACCGGCACTGCGAGGAAATCACCTGGTCGCAGGCGCGAAACTTCTCCTACGGCATCCGGTTGCTGCCGCCCGCCAAGCGGCGGGCGCTGGCCGCGGTCTACGCGTTCGCGCGCCGCATCGACGACATCGGTGATGGGACGCTGCCACCGGAGGAGAAGCTCACCGAGCTGAAGGGGGCCAGGGCCAGCGTGACCGCGCTGGCCGAGGGCGGTGCCGCCGGGACCGGGGCGACCGGAAGCGGGCCGGCCGGGGCGGCCGATGACCCGGTGCTGGTCGCCCTCGCCGACGCGCGCCGCAAGTTCCCGATCCCGCTTGAGGCGTTCGCCGAGTTGATCGAGGGATGCGAGGCGGACGTGCGTGGCACCAGCTACGCGACCTTCGATGACCTGCGGCACTACTGCCGCTGCGTGGCGGGCTCCGTCGGGCGGCTCTCGCTCGGCGTGTTCGGCACCCGGGATCTGGCCACGGCCGCACCGCTGGCCGACGCACTCGGCGTGGCGCTGCAACTCACCAACATCCTGCGGGACATCCGCGAGGACTACCGCTCGGGGCGGGTCTACCTGCCCAAGGAGGATCTCGATCGGTTCGGCTGCACCCTGGAGCCCAACGGAACGCTGCAGCCCGGCCAGCCAGGCGGCCCGGCCGCCGACCCCGGGCTGGTGGACCTCGTGGTGTTCGAGGTAGGGCGGGCGCGCAGTTGGTATGCGGACGGGCTGCGCCTCATGCCGCTGCTGGACCGGCGCAGTGCCGCCTGCACTGGCGCGATGGCCGGGATCTACTTCCGGCTCCTGGAGAACATCGCTGCCGCGCCCGAGGCGGTACTGCAGCGCAGGGTCTCGCTCTCGGCCGGCCAGAAAGCCATGGTGGCCGCCAAGTCGCTGGCGGGGGCCGCGCTGCGCACCGGCCATCCGGGCGCGGCGCAGCCCAGCACGACGGCGGGAGCGCCCAGGTGAGCCCAAATCAAGCGAGCACAGATCAGGTGGGCGCCGATCAGGTGAGCCCGGATCACCTCAGCCCCGGCCGCCACGTGGTGGTGGTCGGCGGGGGGCTAGCCGGGATCACCGCGGCGATCGCGCTGCGCGAGGCGGGCGTGCGGGTCACCCTCTTGGAGGCCAGGCCCCGGCTGGGCGGGGCGACCTGCTCGTTCAGCCGCGGTGGCCTGATGATCGACAACGGCCAGCACGTCTTCCTGCGCTGCTGCACGGCCTACCGCGGACTGATCGCCCGGCTCGGCATGACCGGGTCGGTGTCCGTGCAGGACCGGTTCGACGTCACCGTGCTCAGCCCGGATGGCCGGGCCAGGCTGCGCCGGACCGCGCTTCCCGGGCCGCTGCACATGGGCAGGGCGCTGGCTGGCTACTCGTTGCTGCCGATTGGCGAGCGGCTGAGGGTGACACGCGCGGCCCTGGCAATGCGCTTCCTGGACCCGGCGAAGCCCGGCCTCGACGCGCAGCGGCTGGGTGACTGGCTGGCGGCCCGGGGGCAGGGCGAACGGGCCCGCCGGGTGCTCTGGGACCTGTTCACCGTCTCAGCGCTCAACGTCGGCGGCGACGACGCGAACCTGTCGCTGGCGGCCACCGTGGTGCGCACCGCGCTGCTCGGCGCCCGCGACGCCGCGGACATCGGGGTGCCCGCCATCCCGCTTGGCGACCTGCACGGCAAGGCCGCCGCACGGCTGCTGGACCAGCTTGGCGCCAGCGTGCGGATGGGCGCGAAGGTGGCCGCGGTCGTCCCGGTGGCCGGCGGGAGCTTCCAGGTGCGGCTCGCGGACCGCGGAATAAGCAGCAACGAACCGTCCGCCGACGACATTGTCGAGGCCGACGGCGTTGTCCTCGCGGTCCCGCCCGAGGCTGCCGCCCGGCTGATGCCCGCGGGCACGGGGAATGGCGGCCCTGGATCTGGCGGCCCTGGATCCGGCCGCCCTGGGCCGGAGCGCTGGCGGGAACTCGGCGCCTCGCCCATCGTCAACGTGCACGTCATCTACGACAGGCGGGTGACCAGGCTGCCTTTCGCGGCGGCGGTGGACTCTCCGGTGCAGTGGGTGTTCGACCGCACAGAGCCTTCGGGGCTGCTGCGCAGCGGGCCCTCCGGGCTGCCCGCCGGGCAGTACCTGGCGATCTCGGTATCAGCCGCGGACGATGCCGTGGACACCCCCGCCGCGGTGCTCCGGGAGCGTTTCGTTCCCGCGCTTGAGCAGATTTTCCCCGCCGCGCGCGACGCGCGGGTCACTGATTTCTTCGTCACCAGGGAACGCCGGGCCACCTTCCGGCAGGTTCCTGGATGTGGCGGGAAGCGGCCGGGTGCCGGGACTGGGCTGACCGGCCTGGTGCTCGCGGGCGCGTGGACCGATACCGGGTGGCCGGACACGATGGAGGGAGCCGTGCGAAGCGGACTTAACGCAGCGCGAGAGCTGCGACGCGAGATGGCACAAGCGGGCCGCGGGGTTCCCGCGGGAGTGCGGGCGGCTGCTGCCGCCGGAGCATCGTCGTGACCGCCGTCATGCCAGCGGGCGTGGAGACGGCCCGCGACCTGGTCGGCCCCGGCATCGCCGCGGCGGTGGACCGGCTCAGCCCGGAGGTGCGGACGGTAGCCGCCTATCACCTCGGGCTGGACGGCGGGGGCGCGGGCAAGGCGCTGCGCCCGGCGCTGGCGCTGCTATCGGCGCGCGCGGCCGGCGCCGCGCCGGACCGGGGCGTGCCAGCCGCGGTCGCGGTCGAGCTCGTGCACAACTTCTCGCTGCTGCACGACGACATCATGGACGGTGACACCGAACGCCGGCACCGCGCGACAGCGTGGACGGTGCACGGCGTCGGCGCGGCCATCCTGGCCGGCGACGCCCTGCTCGCGCTGGCCCAGGACATCCTCCTCGAGGACGCGGCCGCGCAGGGGATGTGGGCGGCCCGCTGCCTGTCCGCCGCGGTGCTGCGGCTCATCGCCGGGCAGGGCGCGGATCTCGCCTTCGAGCAGCGCGGCGACGTGAAGCTCGCCGAGTGCCTGACCATGGCGGGCGACAAGACCGCGGCGCTGATGGCCTGCGCCTGCAGCATCGGCGCCATCCACGTGGGCGCGCCGCCCGAGCTTGCCATGGGGCTGGCCGGCTTCGGCGCGCACGCTGGCCTGGCCTTCCAGCTGACCGACGACCTGCTGGGCATCTGGGGAGCTCCCGAGGTGACTGGCAAGCCGGTTCGTGCTGACCTGCGGGCGAGGAAGAAGTCGCTGCCCGTGGTGGCTGCCCTGACCAGCGAGACCGCGGCGGGGCAGGAGCTTGCCGGGCTGCTGGCCCGGCCCGGCCAGCTGGACGAGGACGACCTGCTGCTCGCCGCGCGGCTGGTCGAGGACGCCGGCGGCAAGAGCTGGACGGAGCGCGAGGCCGCCGCCCAGCTAGCTGCCGCGGAGAACTGCCTGACCGAGACCGACATGCCCGATGACGTGCGTGCCGAGTTCGCGGGCATCGCCGAGTTCATCACGGCGCGCCAGTGGTGAGGCGTCTGGCGGGTTTGCTGTGGGGCTAGCGGCGACAGAGGGCTCGGTGGTGATGGAGAGCCAGCGGTGATGAAGTGCCTAGCGTGGTTAAGGGCCAGGTGCGTTGGGGGCCATTGGGGTGAGGGCGAGGTGAGACGATGACAGTGACACACGCGCGATCCGGCGATCCCTCAGCGCTCTCCAGCGCGGGGGCGGCGCTCGCCAGCGCCCGTGATCACCTGCTCAGCCTCCAGCACGACGAGGGCTGGTGGCAGGGTGAGCTGGAGACCAACGTCACGATGGACGCGGAGGACCTGCTACTCCGCGAGTTTCTCGGCATCCGCACCGAGGACGAGACCGCGGCCGCGGGCCGGTGGATCGCCTCCCAGCAGCGCGCCGACGGGACCTGGGCCAACTTCTTCGGCGGCCCCGGCGATCTGTCCACCACCGTGGAGGCGTACGTCGCGCTCCGGCTGGCCGGCCACTCGCCGGCCGCCCCGCACATGGAACGGGCCGCGGCGTGGATCACCGAGCGCGGCGGGATCGCGGCGACCCGCGTGTTCACCCGGATCTGGCTCGCCCTGTTCGGCCAGTGGTCCTGGGACGACCTGCCGGTAATGCCTCCCGAAATGGTGTACCTGCCCACCTGGTTCCCGCTTAATGTGTACGACTGGGCCTGCTGGGCGCGGCAGACGATCGTGCCGCTGACCGTGGTGGGCTCGCTCCGACCGGTCCGGTCCCTCCCCTTCGGCCTGGACGAGATCCGGGGGAGCGGGCACGACGTGCCTGATCACCCGGCCCGCAAGTCGGCTCAGGCCGCGGACCGGACCGGCTGGGGGCTTGCCTTCGGCAGCCTGGACCGGGCGCTGCACGTGTTCGAGCGGCACGGCCAGCAGGCCCGGCCGGTGCGGGCGGTGCGCCGCGCGGCACTGCGCCGCTGCGCCGACTGGATCATCGCGCGGCAGGAGCAGGACGGGTGCTGGGGCGGCATCCAGCCGCCCTGGGTCTACTCGCTGATCGCGCTGCACCTGCTGGGTTACGGCCTGAACCATCCGGTGATGAAGCGCGGCCTCGCCGGCCTGGACCGGTTCACGATCACCGAAGACACCCCCGACGGGCCGGTGCGCCGGCTGGAAGCATGCCAGTCCCCGGTCTGGGACACCGTGCTCGCGGTCATCGCGCTCGCCGACGCGGGCCTGCCGCCGGATCACCCCGCCATGTCGCGGGCTGCCGACTGGCTGCTCGCGGAGGAAATGCCGGGCCCGGGGGACTGGCAGGTGCGCCGCCCCTGGCTGGCGCCAGGCGGCTGGGCGTTCGAGTTCGACAACGACGGCTACCCTGACATCGACGACACCGCGGAAGCCGTCCTCGCACTCCGTCGCACCCTGCCGGGCAACCCGCAGCACAATCCGCAGCACAACCCGCAGCACAACCAGGAACGGGGCGGCCGCCACCCGGCCATCGGGCGCGGGCTGCGCTGGATCACCGGCATGCAGTCCGCGGACGGCGGGTGGGGCGCGTTCGACGCGGACAACACCTCGAAACTCGTCACCAAGCTCCCGTTCTGCGACTTCGGTGCGGTCATCGACCCGCCGTCCGCGGACGTCACCGCGCACGTCGTCGAGGCACTGGCCGCGGAGGGCCTGGCTGGCAGCAGGGCCGTCCGCCGGGGAGTCGTCTGGCTGCTGCGGGCGCAGGAGGAAGACGGATCCTGGTTCGGCCGCTGGGGCGCCAACTATGTGTACGGCACCGGCGCGGTAGTGCCCGCGCTCATCGCGGCGGGCGTGCCGCCGGCCAAGCCGGCCATCCGCCGCGCCGTCAGCTGGCTCGAGGAGCATCAGAACCCGGATGGCGGCTGGGGCGAGGACCTGCGCTCCTACGATGACCCGGGACTGGCCGGGCGTGGCACGTCCACCGCGTCGCAGACGGCGTGGGCGCTGCTTGCCCTGCTGGCGGCGGGGCCGCCAGGGCCGGCCGCGGAGGCGGGCATCCGCTGGCTCGCCGAGCACCAGCGGCCGGACGGCAGCTGGGATGAGCCGCAGTACACCGGAACCGGCTTCCCCGGGGATTTCTACATCAACTACCACCTCTACCGGCTGGTCTTCCCGCTGAGCGCGCTCGGCCGTTACCTGGCAGGACAGTCATGACCCGCCCGATGGTGGCCAGCCAGCGGACCCGGGAGCCTGCCGCGCCGCAGCCCGGCCTGCTGGTGTGCGCGCCGCTGCGGCTGGAGGCCCGGGCGGTCCGGCGCGGGCTTGACGGCGCGGGCGACGTCGTGACGAGCGGCTACGGGCCACGCCGGTCCGGCCTCCGGGCCGCCGCGCTGCGGCAGGGCCCGTTCGGCGCGCTGGCGGTGGCCGGGACAGGCGGCGGGCTTTCCCGCGATCTCGCCCCTGGCGACATCGTGGTTGGCAGCGAGATCACCGATGGGCACACGGTCATCCCGTGCCCGTCAGCCCCGCTGCTGGCCGGTGAACTGCGCCGCGCCGGGCTGCGGGTCCAGGTGGGACGGGTCGCCTCGGTGGATCACCTGGTCCGCGGCGGCGAGCGGGACCGGCTGGCGGCCGAGGGCGCGCTCGTCGCGGACATGGAGTCCGCCGCGCTGGCCGCCGCCGCGCAGGGCAGGCCGCTGGCGGTGGTCCGGGCAGTCTCCGATACCCCGGACCGCCAGTTGCTGAGCCCGGGGGCGCTGGGCGGCGGGCTCACCGCGCTCCGCTCGCTGCGCGCGGCCGGGCCCGCGCTGGCCCGGTGGGCCGCCGCCGTGGGCCAGCGGCAGGTGCTGCTGGCAGGCCCGCGCTCGTTCTGCGCCGGGGTGGAGCGGGCCATCGAGATCGTCGAGCGGGTCCTGGAGCAGCACGGCCCGCCCGTCTACGTGCGCAAGCAGATCGTGCACAACTCCCACGTGGTGGCCGACCTCGAGCAGCGGGGAGCGATCTTCGTTGATGAGCTTGACGAGGTGCCGGACGGCGCGTGCGTGGTGTTCTCCGCGCATGGCGTGTCTCCCGCTGTCCGGGCGGAAGCGGAGCGCCGCGGCCTGCGGGCCGTCGACGCGACGTGCCCGCTCGTGTCCAAGGTGCACGCGGAGGCCCGCCGGTTCGCCGCTGACGGGTACCTGGTCGCGTTGATCGGGCATGGGGGCCACGAGGAGGTGGAAGGCACACTCGGTGAGGCCCCGGAGGCCGTGGCGCTGGTGGAGACGGCCGCCGACGTTGGCGCGCTCCGCCCACCGGACCCGGACAAGGTGGCCTACCTCATGCAGACCACGCTGGCCGCGGATGAGGCCGCCGACATCGCCGGCGCGCTGCGCGAGCGCTTCCCCGCCGCCCGCGGGCCGGGCAGCGACGACATCTGCTACGCCACGACCAACCGGCAGCAGGCCGCCCGTGCCGTGGCGGCCGAGTCCGACCTCGTGCTGGTCGCCGGGTCGGCGAACTCCTCCAATTCCGTGCGGCTGGTGGAGACCGCACGGCGGGCGGGAACCCCCGCCCAGCTGATCGACGGCGCGTCGGACATCGAGCTGAGCTGGCTGGCCGGAGTGTCCACTATCGGCCTGACCGCGGGCGCGTCAGCGCCCCCGGCGGTCGTCCAGGACATCATTGCCGCGCTGGGCGGCCTCGGCACTGTCGAGGTCAGCGAGCGCGTGATCACCACTGAGAACATCCGATTCAGCCTGCCCAAGGAGGTTAGGCAGTCATGAGCGTGTCACTACGCCAGAGCCTGCGCATCGGCTCGTACCTGATGCGCCAGAAGCTGGCCGGAAATAAGAAGTTCCCGCTGCTCGTGGAGCTGGAGCCGTTGTTCGCGTGCAACCTGAAGTGCGCGGGCTGCGGGAAGATCCAGCAGCCGCACGACGTGCTCAAGCAGCGGATGCCGGTGGAGCAGGCGCTGGCCGCGATCGAGGAGTGCGGCGCGCCCATGGTCTCCCTCGCGGGCGGCGAGCCGCTCATGCACCCGCAGATCGACGTGCTGGTCAACGAGCTGATCAAGCGGAAGAAGTTCGTCTTCCTGTGCACCAACGCGCTGCTGCTGCCGAAGAAGCTGGACAAGTTCACCCCGTCGCCCTACTTCGCCTTCGTCGTGCACATCGACGGGCTGCGCGAGCGGCATGACGCGTCGGTCTGCAAGGACGGCGTGTTCGACGACGCTGTCGCTGCCATCAAGGAGGCGAAGAAGCGGGGGTTCAAGGTCAACACGAACACCACCGTCTTCAACACCGACACCCCGCAGGCGGTCATCGACGTCCTCAATTACCTCAACGACGACCTCGGCATCGACGAGATGCAGATCTCGCCCGCCTACGCCTACGAGAGGGCCCCGGACCAGGACCACTTCCTGGGTGTCACCGAGACCAGGGAACTGTTCCGCAAGGCATTCGGCGACGGGAACCGGAAGCGCTGGCGGCTCAATCACACGCCCCTGTTCCTCGATTTCCTGGAGGGCAGGGCGGACTTCGGGTGCACGGCGTGGGGAATTCCGTCCTACTCGTTGCTCGGCTGGCAGAAGCCCTGCTACCTGATGTCCGACGGCTACGTGAAAACGTACAAGGAACTGATCGAGACCACTGACTGGGACTCCTACGGCCGGGGCAAGGACCCGCGCTGCGCGAACTGCATGGCGCACTGCGGGTACGAGCCCTCGGCGGTGCTCGCCACGACGGGGTCGCTGCGCGAATCGCTGCGCGCCATGCGCGGCGCATGAGGTCACGGCTGAACCTGGGTTTCCCCCTGTTACTACCAAGCGGGTAGCCAACAGGGCGGGCCGGGCTGCGAAGCCGCGTATTGTGTTGGAATCCGGCAGAATTCAGCTTTCCGTTGGGGGGCTGCTGCGGTTAGTCCGCCCTTTCGGTAAGGACAGCACAATGTCGGCTTCCGGGCGCCGGGCTGTCATCGATGACGGCCCGGGCGGGACAGGCAGCGCCGGAGTGGCGCGGCAGCGGGAGCGCCCCGGCCTCGGCCCCGCGTGGCTGCCGGTGGCGCCTGCCCTGGTCACGCTGCTGGCCGGGCTGTACCGGATCCAGGGGCCGTCGTTCACCCGGGATGAGACCGCGACGCTGGCGGCGGTGCACCGGACCTTCCCCGAGTTGCTGCGCATGCTCGGCAACGTGGACATGGTGCACGGCGCGTACTACGCGCTGATCTGGGCAGTGGTCCGGATCGGCGGGAGCGGCGAACTGGCGGTGCGGCTGCCGTCCGCGGTGGCCATGGCGGTGACAGCGGCGGTCGTGACCGTGCTGGGGAGGCGGCTGCTGTCCGGCTGGGCCGGGCTGGCGGCCGGACTGGCCTTCGCCGCCCTGCCGCCGGTCAGCTGGTTCGCGGAAGACGCCAGGGAAGGCGCCTTCGTCGCAGCGCTCGCCACCATCGCGAGCTACTGCCTGGTGCGGGTGCTGCAGGCGGACACCGGCAGGCGCCGGTGGCTGGTGGCCTATGGTGTGTCACTCGCCGCGCTGGGTCTCGGCAACCTCTTCGGCCTGCTGCTCATCGTCGCGCACGCGGTCACCCTGGCCGCCTGGCGGCAAGGGCACCGAAACCGGCATCAGGCGGTGGCAGCGCCAGCGGTCGTTCCTGGCGCACCAAACGCCGGGAACGACCGCCAGCACCGCCCCCGTGAGGCGGCAGCCGGGCCGGAAGTGGCGCCAGCAACCGACCGAGGACTTGTGCTGGGCTGGCTGGTAGCGGTGGCCGTACCGCTGATCGTGGTGAGCCCGGTGGCGGTGGTCGGGTACGGCCAGCTGCACCAGATCCACTGGATCAAGCCGCTCCGGCTGCAGGACGTGATCAGTGTGGAACGGGTCATCGGCTCCGGCTGGCTGTTCCTGATAGCGCTGCTGATCATCGCCTGCGCGGTGGCGGTCAGCGCTGCCCGCGGCCGGTCGCTGCTGTCCGCGTACTGGCCGGCCGACCTGGTCGCCCTGTGCCTGCCCTGGCTGGTGCTGCCGCCAGCGATCCTGCTGCTCGCCTCGGTGGCCCATCCCGTCTATACCTACCGCTACATCGGGTACTGCATTCCGGCGGCGGCGCTGCTGCTGGGTGCGGCGCTGGCGGCGCTGGGCCGTTACGCGGCGCCAGCCGCGCTGATCATCCTCGTCGTGATCGGCCTGCCGAGCCAGGTCGCGCAGCGCCGTCCGGACGGTCACGACATCAACATCCGTGCCGCGGACCGCGTGGTCGCCAGGCACGAGCGGCGCGGTGACGCGCTGCTGAACATCAGTGCCCAGCGCGGGCAGCGGAAAGGGACCGGGGAACGCACCCTGGAGGCCGCGTACCCGTACGGGCTGGGCCGGCTGCGCGATGTCAGCGCTGGCGCCTCGCCGGCCAGGTCCGGGACACTCGGCGGCACCTACGCGTCCACCCAGTTGATCCGGCAGCGGCTGGCCAGCGTCACCCGGCTCTGGGTAGTGGAATGGACGACCCCGAAGCCTGTCCCGATACTCGACGGCCTCGGGTTCACGCTTGACCGCCGCTGGGATGTCAAGGGCCTGTGGATCCGCCTGTATACCCGGGGCACGGGAGCGTAACCGGATCGAGCCCTGGATTGCGGCGATCCTGCAGAGGCTCTCCAGGAATAGCTCAGGAATGACCGCCAGGATCTAGCTGGCGCGCATCGCTGCGCCCGGTGCACTGACGCACCGCATTTTCCTGGACCAGTCATCCGCCCGCTGGGGCTGATGCGGGCATTCCCGGAGGAGTCTTCATGTTCTTTACCTACCTCTGGCGTGAGTTGCGCCGGCGGATACGGCAGGCTGTTTTCATAGCCCTCGGCCTGGCCCTGGGAATCGGATTGGTCATCACGGTGACCGCCGCATCCTCGGGGGTCAAGGACGCTCAGGCGACGGTCCTGCATTCGCTCTACGGGGTCGGCACGGATATCACCGTGACCAAGGCTCCGACGGCAGGCTCGGGTGGCGGGTTCGGCTTCTCTGCGGGTGGGCGGGTCGGGACGAGGACGCGGCCCGCTGCTGGCACCAAGATCCATATTGACAACCTCGTCGGCTTCGGCTTGGGCACTATCTCCGGTTCCACTGTCAGCTCGATCGCCGGCCTCAAGAATGTGGCCGCCGCGGCAGGCGGCCTGACCCTGACTGACCGGGTCATCGCCGGGAAAGTGCCGGCGGTCAACGCAGGCGGCGGCGGGTTCGGCGGCGGGGGCGGGGGCGGGGGCGGGGGCGGGGGCAGTTTCCGGTCCAATTTCAACGTCAACACGTTCTCTGTCGCTGGCGTGGACCTCGCCAACGGCGAACTCGGCCCGCTCAGCTCGGGCAAGCTAGCGAGCGGCCGGACGTTCAGCAAATCGGACGCCAACTCCAACGTCGCCGTGCTGGATTCCAACTACGCCACCTCGAACAAGCTCAAGGTCGGTTCGACGATCACCATCGCCAGTACCAGCTTCAAGGTGATCGGAATCGTTGGCGTGCCCGCGGCCGACAACTCCTCCAACGCCTTCATCCCGCTGGGCCGGGCGCAGACCCTGGCGAGCATGAAGAACGAGGTCAACACGATCTACGTGGCGGCGAACAGCGCCGCGAACATCAGCGGCGTGTCCAAGGAGATCTCCACGTTGCTGCCGTCGGCCACGGTGACCAATTCCAGTGACCTCGCCAGCGAGGTGACGGGATCACTGGCCAGCGCCGCCAGCCTGGCCAACAACCTGGGCAAGTGGCTCGCGATCGCCGTGCTGGTCGCCGCGTTCCTGCTGGCCAGCCTGCTGACCATGTCGGCGGTCTCCCGCCGGGTCCGCGAGTTCGGCACGCTCAAGGCGCTCGGCTGGCGGAGCCGGCGGATCATCGGCCAGGTGATGGGCGAGTCCATCGCCATCGGCATCATCGGCGGCATCGCCGGGGTGGTCCTCGGCTTCGCCGGGGCTGCGCTGGTCGCCAAGCTGGCCCCGCCGCTGACCGCCTCGGTGGGCCAGACGACAGGCTCCGCGACCCCCGGCGGGGCACGCTCCTTCGGCGGCCCGGGCGGCTTCGGCGGCGCCCCGGGCGGGTTCGGCGGCGGCAGCAGCCGCTTCAGCAGGCTGGCCGCTGATGCGACCCACAGCGTGGCTGTTCACCTGAGCGTACCGGTCACCATCGGCGCCGTGATCCTCGCGGTCGTGCTGGCCATCGCCGGCGGCCTCATCGCCGGCTCGTTCGGCGGCTGGCGGGCAGCACGGCTCCGTCCGGCCGCGGCATTGTCCCGGGTTGAGTGAGCAGGGCCGAGTGACAAACGGCCGCAGGCGCTGAGGGGGACGAAAGCAGAGTGGGAGAGGAAAAATGTACAAGCTGACGGGCGTCACCAAGAGGTATCAGAAAGGCCGGGCGACGGTCGATGCGCTGGCCGGCGTGGACCTGGTCATCGAGGATGGGGAATGGCTGGCGATCCAGGGCCCGACCGGCCACGGTAAGACCACCCTGCTGCAGGTCCTCGGCGGGCTGGACCGGCCCACCTCAGGCATCGTGGACTTCGACGGCCAGGACCTGGCGGCGATGCGGGAGACCCAGGTCACCAGGATCCGGGCCACCTCGATCGGGTTCATCTTCCAGACGTTCAACCTGATCCCCACGCTGAGCGCGCGGGAGAACGTCGAGGTCGCCCTGGTTCCGCTGGGCGTCGGGCCTGCCGAGCGCCAGTCCAGGGCCGCCGCGGCGCTGGAGAACGTCGGGCTCGGCGATCGGGCGCGGCACCTGCCCTCGGAGCTGTCCGGTGGACAGCAGCAGCGGGTGGCGATCGCCCGCGCCCTGGTCAAGGAACCCAAGGTGCTGCTCGCCGACGAGCCAACGGGCAATCTGGACGAGGGCACCAGGGACGACATCATGAGCCTGCTGGAGAAGCTCTGGCGGGACGCCGGGCTCACGCTCATCCTGGTCACTCACGACAGCTCGGTTGCCCGCCGGGCACAGCGGGTCGGCATCATGCAGAACGGAAAGCTGTCGATCAGGCAGGACACGCGGCGCGCCGGCACTCTTGAGTGACGGCCCGGACGCCAGCAGCCGCGTTCCGGCCGGCTGCTGGCGTCCGGCAAGCCTCGGCCGCCCGGCAGCGCGTCAGCCGGGCCTCAGTCGCACGACGGCAGCGCCTGCTCGCACCAGACGATCTTGCCCTGCGGGGTCCGCCGGGCACCCCAGCGTTGCGCGAACTGGCTGACCACTTCCAGGCCGCGGCCGCACTCCTCGTCGCGTCCCGCGTGGCGCAGCCGGGGCAGCGCGGAGGAGTTGTCGAGCACCTCGCAGACCAGCGACCCCTCGAGCACCAGGCGCAGCGTGACCTCACCGTCGGCGTACCGGATGGAGTTCGTGACGAGTTCGGAGACCAGCAGCTCGGTCGTGGGCACGAGGTCATGCAACGCCCAGCGCTCGAGCGGCTCGCGGATCAGCGCGCGCGCCCGCGCCGCGGAGGTCAGCTCGGCCGGCAACGTCCAGCTCACGTGGTGGTCTTCGGGGATCCTGCTCAGCCGGGCGATCAGGATCGCGATGTCGTCGCGCTGCTGATGCGCGTACACGCCGGCGAGTGCCGCGCGGCACAGATCATCGAGCGAGCGCTGGGACGCCTCCTGCCCGTCGAAGACCCCGCGCAGGAAATTCAGCCCGTCGTCGATGTCCCGCTGCCGGTCCTCCACCAGCCCGTCGGTGTAGAGGACGAGCAGGCTGCCGTCCTCGATCTGGAACGTGCGGCTCTCGACCGGGATCTCGGCGACCCCCAGCGGCGGGGCCGGGGAGGCATCCAGGAATTCGGTGCTGCCGTCGGGCCGGACCAGGAGCGGGGGCAGATGGCCAGCGGAAGCGATCTCGCAACTCCCGGTCACCGCGTTATACAGCGCGTACGCACAGGTGGCGAAGTGCGGTTCCCGTTCCCCGAGCGACGTCATCAGCTCGTTGAGCTGCTGCAGCGACTCGTCGGGCGGCAGTTCCAGCGTGGCCAGGGTATGAATCGCGGTGCGCAGCCGGCCCATGGTCACCGCGGCGCGGACACCGTGCCCCGCGACGTCGCCCACCACGAGCGCTGCGCGCGCCCCCGGCAGCGCGATCGACTCATACCAGTCCCCGCCGACCTCGATCAGCTTGCTGCCCGGAAGGTAGCGGTGCCTGACGTCAACCGAGGACGGCGCGGAAAGCCCGGTCGGCAGCAGGCTGCGCTGCAGGGTGAGCGCTGTGGTGCGCTCCCTGTTGTACTGGCGGGCGTTGTCTATGAAGATCGCCGCCCGGGAGGCGAACTCCATGCCGATCTCGGAGTCGTAGTCGTCGAACGGGCGGTACCCCGACTTGCGGGTGCAGACGCAGAAGCCCAGCGCGCTGTCCTTCGTGGCCAGCGGGAGCAGCAGCATGGATGTGTCAGAGAGCAGCTTGGCGACGGGCCTGCGCAGCCACGATTCCGCGATGCTGACGGCCGCCGAGGTGTCCAGGTTGGCGACCCGGACGGGCTTGCCGGTCTCCATGCACTCCACGTAGGGCGTGCCCGGCGGGTAGAGCAGGACCTCTCCGGTGGGGAACGCGGCATCCCAGCCGGGAGAGCCGTCGTCGGAGGCGACCGCGAGCCGCCGCAGCAACTGGGACCCGTCGGGCGGATTGACCGGGAACTCGTCGCCCGCGGCGACGCTCTCCAGCACGAGCAGCCCGGCCGCGTTGCAGAAATGCGGGACGAGGATGTTGATCAGGCCGCGGGCCACCTGGTCCAGGTCGAGCGTCGCCCCGATCTGGCGGAAGGTGTCGTCCAGCAGTGAGTGCCGCATCAGGGCCGGGTCGACGAAACGCTCATGGCGCGTCGGTGGCATCCGCAAGACCGCCAGCGCAGCCAGGCCCGGCACGTTCCCGTGCATCGGCTGCACGCTCGCCACCGCTTCCACGCGGCGTCCCTCGCGCGTGCTGATGGCGAGTACGCCGGTCGCTTCCCGGCCCGCCCGGACCGCGTCCAGCAGGCTGGTCAGGGCCTGCTCCGACGAGGAGCCCACCGCGACCAGATCACCCAGGTTCGCGCCCACCAGGGAGACCGGGTCAAGCGGAAGGATCTCCGGGGCATTCCGGTCATGCTGAACGATCCGTCCGGTCTCATCTATCCCGAGGATGAGCGTCCGCACGGAGACGTTGGACAGCAGCGCAGTGATCTTCCCCACCGTACCTGATATCGGGATTTGGTGTCCTGGCTAGCCAGGTCGTTCCGTTTCATCCACTATTCGCTTAAGTTATGCCCCATTGGAGGCGCGCGGACCACCTATTCGCACGTAGTCGTGCGGGGGCGTACGACGCGTCCTGCGGCGGGGATGGGGAGGCGATGTGGGACTCACGCGGCCGGACAAGGTGATCGTGGTCGGAGCCGGGCCCACCGGGCTGGTGCTCGCGGCCGAACTTGCCCTGGCCGGAGTGCCGTGCCTGGTGCTGGAGCGGCGCGGGGGCCTGCGCGCTGATTCGCGCGCTATCTGCCTGCACGCGCGCAGCCTGGAACTGCTCGACCTGCGCGGCCAGGCAGCCAGGTTCACCGAGGTCGGCCTGCCGGTCCCGTCCTTCCCGCTCGGGCTGAAAGGGGCCGCCATCAGGTTCGGCGCCCTGGATTCTGATTTCCCCTATCTTCTCGACATACCGCAGAGCCAGATCGAGAGACTGCTCGCCGGCCGGGCCACCGAACTCGGCGCGGAGATCCGGTGGTCCTCCAGGGTCGTCGGCATTGAGCCGGACGCCGACGAGGTCCGGGTGACCCTGGAAAGCGGCGAGGTCGAGCGCGCCGCGTACCTGGTCGGGTGTGACGGCACCCGCAGCTTCGTCCGGGAGTCGGCGGGCGTGCCCTTCCCGGGCGCGCCGAACCCCGGCTCGGTCATCCTTGCTGATCTGTTCCTCGACGGGCTGCCCATGACGGACGCCTACGGCGACCTGTCCGAGCGCGGCATGCTGCTGGTGTTCCCGTTCCGCGATGGCTCGTGCCGCCTGGTGCTGTATGACTATGCGCGCGCTGAGGTGCCGGTCAGCGAGCCGGTCACGCTGGCGGAGATCCGGGTCGGCCTGGCCCGGATCAGCGGCAACGATTTCGCGCCCAGGGACATGAACTGGTCCGCGCGGTACCGCAGCGAGAGCCGCCAGGTGCCGGCGTACCGCAGCGGCCGCCTCTTCCTGGCCGGCGACGCCGCGCACACGCATTCGCCGGCTGGTGCCCAGGGGATGAACACGGGGCTGCAGGACGCGGTGAACCTTGGCTGGAAGCTGGGCGCGGCCCTGGCCGGCTGGGCGCCGGGCTGGCTGCTCGACACCTACCACGCCGAACGCCATCCAGTGGGCGCTGCCGTCCTCGCGCTCACCGGCCGCCAGTTCCGGCTGAACACGGCGCGGAGCAGGCCCAGGCGGGCGCTGCGCTGGGCGGCGCACCGGGTGATCGCGCCGCTGCCGCCCGTCCAGTCCCGGCTGGCCCAGGATTACTCGGGAGTCGCGATCCGCTACCCGCCGGCGGCTGGCATCAGTCACCCGGCGACGCCGGCGGCTGCCGGGGACTCCCTGCTGGCTGGCCTCACTCACCCGCTGGCTGGCCGCCGGCTGCCCCGCGGTCAGCTGACCCTGCCGGACGGCTCCGCCGAACGCCTGTACGAGTTGTTTCACGACGGGCGGTTCGTCCTGCTCCAGGCACCCGGCCCCGGCCCCGGCCCCGGCCCCAGCCCCAGCCCCAGCCCCAGCCCCAGCCCCGGCGCGGGCCAGCCGCCCTTGCCGGAGCGGGTCAGGACTGTCCGGTACGCCCGGTGCGCGGGCACCCGCCTGCCGGCCGCGGTCTTAGTGCGTCCCGACGGCTACGTGGCCTGGGCTTCCGACGAGCGTGACGGGCCGGCCCGGGACCGGGCGGCCCGGGCCGCGGTCACCCTGTGGTGTGCGCCCGGCTGATCCTGCCCCCGCTGTCATCAGTTCGGGTTTTTGCCGCTGGAGAGGTAAAGAGCCGAACTGAGAACAGATCGTCTTGGTGGCGCCCGGCTGCTCCCGCTGGCCGGATCGATGTGGGTGGTGCCCGGCGCGGCGCTCCGGGCCGGGGTGCGGCTGGCATCCTTTGCCTGGAGCGTCGCCTGGCGGAAGGGGCGCCGGGCTCGGTGAGGAGGACGAATGCCGCAGCCCCCGAAGGTGACCGTGCTCGGCAGCCTGAACATGGACATCTCGGTCACTGTGCCGCGGCTGGCCGGGCCGGGCGAGACAGTGCTCGGCTCGGCGGCGCGGCTGCAGCCTGGCGGCAAGGGCGCCAACCAGGCGCTGGCCGCTGCCCGGCTGGGTGCGTCGGTCCGCATGGTCGGCTGCTGCGGTGACGATGAGTTCGGCGCGACGGTCCGGTCCGCGCTCACGGCCGGCGGCGTGGACGTCACCGGGGTCCGCACGATCGGCGGTGCCCCGTCCGGGCTCGCGCTGATCACCGTGGACGCGGCGGGAGAGAACTCGATCACCGTGGCGCCGGGTGCCAACGGCCTCGCCGGGCAGCCTGAGCTCGCCGCGGCTTTCACGGCCCCGTGCGACGCCCTGCTGCTGTCCGCGGAGATTCCCGCCACCGTGCTCGCGGACGCCCTGGCCAGGGCGCGCAACGCCCGGGTCCTGTCGGTGCTCAACCTCGCGCCGGTGCCAGCGGACGCGCCCCGGCTCGTGGCGGCGGGGGTTGACTGGCTGATCGTCAACGGCCCCGAGGCGGGCGCGGTCCTCGGCAGCCAGGTGCGCAGCCCGGCTGAGGCACGTTCCGCCGCAGCCGCGCTGGCCGGGGCCGGTGCGCGGCACGTGGTCATCACCCTCGGCGCGGCCGGAGCGGTGCTGGGCGGCGCGGACGGCACCAGCGCCGTGGCGGGATTCAGCGTGCGCAGCGTGGACAGCGTCGGGGCCGGGGATGCCTTCGCCGCCGCGCTGGCTGTCGCCGTCGCGGTGGGTGCGCCGCCAGCGGAGGCGGTCCGCCTCGCCTGCGCGGCCGGTGCCGCCGCGGTCACCCGGCCCGGCGCGCAGGACGGGCTGCCCACGGGCGATGACGTGCTGGCCGCCACCGGAGTGCGCTGGCTGCTCGGCTGACCGCCGGCCCGAGAGGGGAGTTCCCCCGGGCAGCGACGAGGCCCGCGGAGCGGACTCCGCGGGCCTCATCGCTAAGCGCTGGTGTGCGGTCGCCTCTCGGCGAGTGGCACAACGCGGCTCCAGCCGGACGGTATTCCGCGAAGGCAGATGAGTTGCGGCCCGGGGGACACGAACACACCAGCGATCATCCACAACGCGGTGCCCCCCGCTGCTATTCCGGGGTGCCGGGGATTTCCGGGCGGCTGTCCCCGGGGCTGCCGGTGGCCAATCATCATCCGTTGAGTTCAGGTTCTGGCCCCACGCTGGAGCATGACGCCATGCTGGACGCTCTCGACGCGGTGTACGGAAAGATCACGGACACTGTCGCCGGGCGAACAGGGCGCTCGGAGGCCGCATGCGCCCCGCCTCGGAACTGCATGAATGGCACTTTCATATCACGGGGTTATGTCCGCACCCATGCTCCAGGCCCCGCCAGCAGGGCGCGCAGCAGAACGAGGCTAACGCCGACGCCGCCCGGCTAAACGGCTGGGCGGTCCGCCGCATAGTTGTCCTTGCCGCCCAGCAGGTAACCACAGTTTCAGTAGGTAATCATAGTCTGGCGGCGATCGAAGACGTCCCCGCCTGGGCGAGCATCTCCCAGGCGCCTTTCTGCACCGGCAGCCTTTAGTTGGCAGGTAGCCGGTATGTCCGGTTGCGGCTAGACGGGGGCGCGGTAGCTGAAAGTCGGCCTTCTTCCACGAGCTGCGCGAGGTAGCGGCGCACCATCGCCCTGCCCAGCCCGGTCGCCTGGGCAACGTCAGCAGCGCTCAGCTCCGGCTGCTGCGCGAAGAGGGCCAGGATCTCAGCGGACCGTCCCCTCGGCATGCTGTCAGCGGGCACCTGCGCGGTAGGCAGCGTCGCGTCTGCGCTGGGTCCGAGTTCGGACCGGGTGAACACGGTTGTGAAGTGGCTGATCGCGTTGGAGAACCTGACGGACGCGGTACCGGAACGCCGGAGCTGTTCCAGCATCGTCGGGATCCCTGTGCCTCGGTTCTCGCAGATCACCCGGTCGCTGTCGGGGAGCTGAACCTCCTGCAAAAGCGCCGAGAGGACCGGGTTCCGTGACGAGGAGACCCCTTCCGTGCCCAGTTCGCCCTCGGACACCGGGCCGAAGAGCCCGCCCGGGTTCCGCACCAGGAGCCGGTCCGGATACATCTCGACCTGGACCTGCGCGCCACGGGCCGCCGGGGCGTAGTCACGGTGCATCAGCGCATTCACCACCGCCTCACGCAGCGCCTCGACCGGGTACTCGTAGGCGTCTTCCCTGCCGACCCCCCTGACCGTCGCGGCAACCCGCATGTTCCGGGTGATCGCGTCCACCGTGTCGGCGACGATCAGGGGAACCGGGCCGTTCAGCGACCGGTTGTCGATGAACCGCGGCCCGCCCTCGGGGACGGCCCCTCTGTCCCGCGACGGGAACACCACGAAGGTGACGTTCAGCTGCGGGAAGAACTGCTGCGGGTAAGTGCCGAGCGTCAGCAGGCCCGCCAGCGAGGGCACGAGCGCGTCCGTGCCCGAGTCGGCGGGGACGAGCACGCCCAGCCGCTGCAAGGCGACCTCGTCTGGCGCGGACCGGAAGGCCCTGGGCTGCCGTCGCCGCATCCGCCGCAGCAGTGCGGTGACAGCGTCCTCGTCCAGGTCCGCGACAGACGCATCGCCGACCGGCTCGCGGTCGTCGCGTGGCTGGCCCCGGTTCGCGTGAAGCAGCCCGACCTCGTACTCCGACAGCTTCCGGTCACCGTCACCGCCGCGGATGAACGAGCCCTGGTACTCCCCCCGGCCCTTAACGTAGGCGGGCTTGCTGAGCGGGCTGATCTCGGGAACCTCGGCAACGACCACGTAGGCGCCCTCGAACGCAACAATCTCTATCGCGGACCGCACCGGCGGGTGGACGTCGTCGGCACTGGCCCTGGCGAGCGCATCGCACGCGCTCACCGCGTCAAACCCAGGCGGCGGCCGGAACCCCGCCGCCTCGTCAAGCCCCAGGATCAGCGTGCCGCCCGTCCCGTTGCTAAACGCACTGAGCGTCTCCGGCACGGTCTTCGGCAGTCTCCCGACCGCCGACTTCACCTCGACCGAATGCGTGTCGCTGCCGAAAGACCGAAGCTCAGCCACCAAGCGCTCCAGGTCAGCGCGCTCCACCAGCCACCTCCGCGCTCTTTCCCGGCAGGCCAAGCCCAATGCGATCATTGCTCACGCCATCAGTCTACCATCAGTCCACCGTTCGATGCGACTGAGAGTGGACTGATCTCCGGCCGACGATAGGAGCGGGTGGCGAGATCTCTGGCTGCGCCATTAACCTGTGTATAGAGGAAGTATCCACCCAGATAAGCGTCATACATGCGGGCTGGGTGCGGCTTGGTGGTGTCGATCTCGGAGAGAGCGAATCCAGGCTTCATCGCGTCCTTCCCCAGGGATGACATCGCCCCGGTCCTGACCCCCTGTCCCGTCGCTGCCGCCCCGGCCGCCTGCGCCGAGCTGTCCGGGCTGGTCCACGGCTGGCGGGAACTGGCCGCTGACCAGCCGCCCGGCCTGGACGGCTGGACCCGCCGCAACCTCACCCGCCTCGCCGGGCTGGAGACCGCCTGGCTGGCGGCAGCGGACGGCGGCACGCTGCTGCACGGCGACATCAACGCCAGCAACCTGCTCATCAGCCCCGGCTGCAAGGTCTGGCTGATCGACTGGGCACAGCCTGTCCGCGGTGCCGCCTGGATCGACCTTGCTGACCTGATCCCGCATCTCATCGTCGCCGGGCACACCCCCGCCCAGGCCGAGCACGCCCTGGCCGGCGTCCCCGCCTGGACCGGCACCCCGCCAGCCGTCATCACCAGCTACGCCGCCGCGTTCGCCGGGTACTGGGCACGCAGCAGCCGCCTGCCCGCCCCGCCCGGCGTCCCCAGCCTGCGCGCCTACCAGGCCCGCGCCGCACAGGCCGCCCTCGCCTGGACCGCCCACCGCACGAACTGGCCCTAGAGCCCTTATCACCTGCCGCGATGCCACCGTGATCTCCGTGATCGCCGCCATCGTGGCCGCGGCGGCAGCAGTCGCGGCAGTGGTCATAGCGCTCAGGTCCTCCGCCGGACCGGCGAGCACCCCGGCTGCACACCACCAACCCCTCCACGCACACTCAGGTTCAGCCAGGCCGAGCAGAACGCGCAGTTGCGGGACCCGGGCTGGGCGTGGCAGGTGCCCCGGGCTGAGGACGGCAGGTGCCACGAGCTGGGGCGGCCAGGCGCGGGCGACGGGTGGGCGATCGATACCCGATTGACGTGGTTCTGGCTGACCGGAAAGCCTGGTGTGACCGCCCGGAGGTCTAGTGTGTGAAGTCACTAACCGGGGTGATACGAGGAGTTGCACGGTGCCTGGGGACGCCTCCCTGATCGGCAGCATCGGCGTCCTGATCATCGCCACGCGCGGGCAGGCAGGGCCTGGTGAGGTGCTGCTCAAGATCCGCGGTGGCTCGGAGGCATACATCGCCTGGTCCGCAGAGCCGATCCCCAGGGGCTCGACCGTGCTGGTCATCGAATCGCGTGGCACGCGGACGGTGGATGTCAGCGAGTGGACCGACCCGCTCAATCCCTTCCCGGAATCCTTACCTGACTGCGTCGTCTGAAGGAGCCTGATCATGCTTGGATACCGTGTCCCCGCACCCGACGAGGCCATGCTCATCTCCGGCGGGAGGCACGGGCGCAACGGCGCGCCGTTCCGGGTCGTCACCGGGCACGGCGCGTTCGTGCTCCCGTTCTTCCGCAAGGCCCGCTACCTGACTCTCGCCATGTGCGAGGCCGAGGTCGCCGAGCAGTGCGTCACGAAGCAGGGCATCACGCTGAACGTCCGCTCGGTGATCGCGTTCAAGGTCGGCAACGACGAGGAGAGCATCATCAACGCCGGCCAGCGTTTCCTGTCCGACCAGGACCAGATGTCCACCCTCACCGGCCGGATCTTCGCCGGCCACCTGCGCTCCATCATCGGATCCATGACGGTGGAGGAGATAGTCACCGAACGCCAGAAGCTGGCCAGTGAGGTCCTTGACGGCTCGAAGGCGGAGATGGTCAAGATCGGCCTGACCGTGGACTCGCTGCAGATCCAGTCCATCGACGACATGAACTCCGGCTACATCGACGCGATGGCCGCCCCGCACAACGCCGCGATCCAGCGCCAGGCGCAGATCGCACAGGCCCAGGCCAACCAGGCGGCGGCCCAGGCGGAGCAGGAGTCGCAGCGCAAGCAGGCCGAGTACGCGCGGCAGACCGCCGTCGTGCAGGCACAGTACAAGGCGGAGATAGACAGGGCGCAGGCCGAGGCGGCGCAGGCCGGCCCGCTCATGCAGGCGCAGACCCAGATAGGGGTCATCAACGCCCAGGCGGAACTGGCCCAGCGCCAGGCCGAGCTGCGCCAGCGGCAGCTGGTGGCCGAGGTGGTCAAGCCGGCCGAGGCGGAAGCGGAGAAGGTGCGCGTCCTGGCCAAGGCCGACGCGGAGCGGATGCGGATCCTGGCCGAGGCCGCGGCGTCGAACAACCGGGTAGCCCTCGACCGGATGCTGATCGACCAGCTCCCGCAGATCGTCAAGGAAGCGGCGAACGGCCTGGCCGGGGCGAACGTCAACATCCTCAACGGGGCCGACGGCCTCAGTGAGATCGCCGCGGGCCTGGTCGGCCAGGGGCTGACCATCCTCGACTCGATCAAGAAGAACCTGGCCACCGGACCGGAGGCGACCGCGGGCGTGGTGCGCCTGGACGGCCCGCAGGACGGCCAGGCCCGGAGCTGACCGTATAAGCCGGGGGGTGGCCCCCCGGAACCCCCCGCGAGTCGCCGGCTCGGAGGGGACACGCTCTGCTAGCCGGGGGGCGACCCCCCGGAACCCCCCGCGAGTCGCCGGCTCGGAGGGGACACGCCTGCGGCGCGCCCCGCCTCGCCGGCGATATGCCAGGCTTGGCGGATGCCGTTCCTGGCCGGCGCCGCCGTGCTCGCTGCGATCGCATGGGCCTACCTGCTCGCCGGGCACGGCGGCTACTGGCGCACTGACCAGCGCCTGCCCCGGGCTCACCGGGATCCGGCGGAGTGGCCCAGCGTGGTGGCGGTTGTCCCGGCCCGGAACGAGGCCGCTGTCCTGCCGGTCACCCTGCCAACCCTGCTGTCCCAGGATTATCCGGGGCAGTTCTCCGTGGTGCTCGTCGACGACGGGAGCACCGACGGCACCGCCGGGACTGCTGCCGCGCTCAGCGACGGTACGGGCCGGGCGCTGCGCATCGCGGCGGCCGGCGATCCCCCGGCCGGGTGGGCAGGCAAGGTGCACGCGATGGCCGAGGGCCTGCGGGCGGCGGGGGAGTGCGACTACGTGTTGTTCACCGACGCGGACATCAGCTACGCGCCGGGGACGCTGACCATGCTTGTCCGCGGCGCCGTTGCGGATAATCGGGTCATCGTCTCGCAGATGGCGCTGCTGCGCGCGGACTGCGGGTGGGAGCGCTTCATCGTTCCCGCGTTCACCTACTTCTTCGCCCAGCTTTACCCGTTCCGCCGGGTGAACCGGCCGGGGTCCCGGACCGCCGCCGCGGCGGGCGGCTGCATGCTGGTCCGCCGGGAGGCGCTGACCAGCGCGGGCGGCCTGGCCCGGATCCGGGGTGCGCGCATTGACGACGTCGCGCTCGGCGGGCTGCTGAAGCGGCCGCCGTCGCGGGCCCGCTGCTGGCTGGGGTTCACCACGCAGGTCCGCAGCCGCCGGCCCTACCCGCGGCTGGCTGACCTGTGGGACATGATCGCGCGCAGCGCCTACACGCAGTTGCGCTACTCACCGGCGCTGCTCGCGGGGACGCTGGGCGGCTTGTTGTGGCTCTACGCCGTGCCGCCGGCGACGGCGATCTGCGGACTGGCCGTAGCGGCGGCTGAGACCAGCGTGGCTGCCGGGACCGGCCTGGCGGCTGCCTGGTGCGCGGCGGCGGGCCTGGCGGGCTGGCTGCTGATGGCCGTCAGTTACCTGCCCGTCCTGCGGCTGTACCGGCTCCCGCCATGGCGCGCGCCAATTTTGCCGGTTATTGCCTTGCTTTATGCCGCGATGACCGCCGATTCCGCGCGACGGCACTACGCGGGACGCGGTGGCGAATGGAAGGGGCGGACCGTTCCGGCCCGCAGCGGGCAGCGCCGAGCAAATCAGCCCTAACCGGCCTGATTTTCAGCTAAACAAATCACCCCGACTGGCTACCTGCTGCGCGAAAAACGCATCCGGTGCAGAAGAGGCGGGTCACTCAATGCCCTTTTACTGATGCCTTTCGGTGGAATCCCGGTGCCGTTGACATGGGCTGTGACGTGCTTCATGTCGCGTCGGGTAAGACGGTGACTACTCGTGGTAAGGTCTCACCTGGACTCGGCGGGGCGGAAGTAAGCGTGAAGCGCAGACCACTACGGAGACAAAGTCCGGGGCCGGTCACAGCACCACCGCTCAGCCACCGAATTTCTCATCCGGCCCGGCAATCATCAAAGGGAAAGGAAGTATCGATGCGCAGACGCATCACCCGGACGCTTTTCGCCGCTGCCGCGGCGGGCGTCACCGTCAGCACCCTTGGCTTTACCGCCGTTGGTGCTGCTAACGCGGCCGTGGCGGGCACGGCACGCATGCAGACGATCGGGACGACGATCGCCACGAGGAGCCAGGCGGGCTACGAGGCCAGCGGGCGGGACTTCCGCTACATCTCATCAACGATCACCGTGCCGGACACCTCGTTCCTGACCGGGCTCTACCCGCAGGAGTACATCCAGCTGTCGAACGGGTCGCTGACGCAATTCGGTGTGGGCGGTGACCAGTACGTCCGCGCTGGCATCGAGTCCTGCAGGGTGGCCCGGTCGTTCGGCTACACCTGCACGTCGGGGACCTGGGTCTCGTTCGTGGAGGCGTTCAACAACTCGCTGAACGGCCCGTACTTCGCGCACTACGCGCAGCTGTCCGGGGTGACCCAGGGCGATGGCGTGAACTTCTCCATCTACTTCGACCAGGGCGGCAACGAGCTGCACTTCGTCATCACCCCGCCGAGCACGTCGGGTCCGGCGCAGTTCTACAAGACGCGGGCTTACGGCCCGATCTTCGATCACGCCGCGGCGGTGGATGACTTCACCGACAGCACTGGCGTGCCGATCGCGCTGCCGCCGTTCGTCCGCGCCTTCCGGCTCAACCAGTTCCTGCAGGGTGCGCTGACCACCTACAACGGCGCCAGGGGCTCGTTCGTGGGCCCGTGGACGACCAGCAAGGTCGTGGCCACCAGCAACGGCCTGCCCTACCCGGCCGGCACGGTCCGGGTGTCACCTACTGCGCTGTGGTCGGACGGCCTGTCGGCCAACGGCGCGGTGCGTCCGTTCGACGCGTTCGGCGTCTGGGGACGCTGAACCACGTTCACCTGCGGGCACCCGCGCCCGCAGGTGAACGCCTTCAGTGAGGTCTGCTGCCCGGGTCGGTTCGCCGGCCCGGGCAGCATGCTGTCTGGCCCTCTTGCGTCACGGGCCGACGCGGCTTGTCGGCCCCGGGCGGCACGCTGCTTGGCCAACCGAAGTCTCTTCCACGCAGTAATCATTAGATTACACAGAGTAGGGAAGTGATACGGGGGGCGGCCAGGGCCAACCTGAAACCAAGTACGGGGGCATGCCGGACATGTGGTCCTGATATCCCGCCCAGACGAACACCGGTACCTGCTCCCGGGCGTCACAGGAGGGAACCTACCGATGCGAAGCCGCATCATGAGAATGCTCGTTGCCGCTGCTGCAGCGGGCGCCACCGCGACGACCCTCGGCTTTGCGGCCGCGGGTGCAGCCAACGCGGCCGTGCGCAGCCCGGCCCGGGCGCAGCTGACCGGGCCGGCCGTGGGCACGAGGAGCCAGGCGGGCTACGAGGCGAGCGGGCGGGACTTCCGTTACATCTCATCCACGCTGACCGTGCCGGACACCTCGTTCCTGACCGGCCTGTACCCGCAGGAGTACATCCAGCTGTCCAACGGCTCGCTCACGCAGATGTTCGGAGGCGGTGACCAGTACGTCCGGGCCGGTATCGAGTCCTGCGTGGTCGCGCACAGCGTGTTCGGCTACACCTGCATGACCGGGACCTGGGTGTCGTATGTGGAGGCGTTCAACAACTCACTCAGCGGACCGTACTTTGCGCACTACGCGCAGCTGTCCGGGGTGACCCAGGGCGATGGCGTGAACTTCAGCATCTACTTCGACCAGGGCGGCAACGAGCTGCACTTCGTCATCACCCCGCCGAGCACGTCGGGTCCGGCGCAGTTCTACAAGACGCGGGCTTACGGCCCGATCTTCGATCACGCCGCGGCGGTGGATGACTTCACCGACAGCACTGGCGTGCCGATCGCGCTGCCGCCGTTCATCCACTCCTTCCGGATCAACCAGTTCCTGCAGGGTGCGCTGACCACCTACAACGGCGCCAGGGGCTCGTTCGTGGGCCCCTGGACGACCAGCAAGGTCGAGGCCACCAGCAACGGGCTGCTTCCTCCGTCGGGGGCGGTCCGGGTCTCGCCGAGCCCGCTGTGGTCGGACGGCTTGACCGCCAACGGCGCGGTGCGTCCGTTCGACGCTTTCGGTGTCTGGGCGCGCTGAACCAGGCGCCATCAATGAGGGCTGCTGCCCGGGCCGGCTCGCCGGCCCGGGCAGCAGGCTGTCTGACTACCCCCAGGCGAGGGGTCAGACGCGGCAGCCCGGCGGTGCGGCACCGGCTGCGCCTGGACCGGGCCGGCTGGCAGGCACGTCAGCGGGTCCGCGTGGAAATAACCGGGCTGGAACCGTGCTTGCCATGTTTCGGGCTGGCCGCGTAACCGGGGAGCGCGGATCAGCTGTGCATGACATACCTGACCGGAGGGATGTTCGCTCGATGCCCAGCAACGAAACTCGCGTCGTGGAGACGGCCGATGGCCTGGTGCGCGGTGTGCAGCTAGCGGATGGGGTGGTCGCCTTCCGCGGGATCCCTTTTGCCGCAGCGCCCCGGGGAGCGGCCCGGTTCGCGGCGCCGCGGCCACCGGAGCCGTGGACCGGGGTCCTCGACGCGATGGAGTTCGGGCCGATGCCCGCGCAGCCACCCGGGAGCATGCCCGGATTCCCGCCCTGGGAGCCCCGCGGCACCGGCAACCCGCTGACGGTCAACGTCTGGGCCCCCGCACTGCCGGGCCCGCCGTGCCCCGTCCTGTTCTGGATATACGGGGGCGCCTACACAGTCGGTGGCGCCGACTTCTACCTGCCGTACGAGTTGGTGCGCGCGGGGCTTGTGGTGGTCACGTTCAACTACCGGGTCGGCTTCACGGGCTTCGGGCACCTGCCCGGCGCTCCCGATAACCGCGGGCTGCTCGACCAACTGGCGGCGTTGCACTGGACACGGGCGAATATCGGCGGGTTTGGCGGTGATGCGGGCAGCATCACGATCGGCGGCCAGTCAGCGGGCGGCGGCTCGGCCGTGTCACTGATGTCCATGCCCGCGGCGGCAGGGCTGTTCCAGCGGGTGATCGCGCACAGCGTGCCGAGCGAGTACTACAGCGTTGACCGCGCCGCATCCATCGGGCGCAAGGTTGCGGCCCGGCCGGGCCGCTACAGGCAGCGGCCACCACGAACGCCGGTGATCCCGCGATGCTCGCGCTGCACACCGTCGATGAGTTCCGGATGTTCACGATCATGGGCGGCTCGCCGACGGTGGAGACCGAGGAAGACCTCGCCGCGCTCGGCCGTGCGTTCGGCCTCTCCGCGGCCAGGCTCGCGGAGTTCCGGTCTGCGGCCCCGGGGGCACCCGTGGCAGAGGTTTACGCGATGCTGGGCACGGACTACCTGTTCGCCGAGTACACCAGCAGGCTTGCGGAGGCGCGCGGGCGGGCTGGCGCCGAAACGTACCTCGCCCGGTTCGCCTGGCAGAGCCCGGCCCTGGGCGGCGTGCTCGGCGCGTGCCACGGCACGGACCTGCCGTTCAGCTGGGGTGATCTCACTAATGGCCCGGCCGCCCAGCTCGTCTTCGGTGGTACGGCGCCGACCATCGCGGACGAAGATCTTGCCCGGCGCATGCTGGCCTCCTGGGTTGCCTTCGCGCAGGGCAAGAACCCCGGCTGGCCGCGGCCGCCCAGCACGCGCACGCCGGTGATGAGGTGGGACATCGCTGAGGAACTGATCGAGGAGTCAGCCAGCCCGCGGCGCGCCGCCTGGTCAGACGTTACTTTCGAGGCGCGGCGCCGGTAACGCCCTCGGTCGCGGCTTTGCTGGCGGCGCCTGGGCCTGGTCAGCGTCGCGCTTGGCGTGGGTGGCCGCGTGGCGGCCACCAGATCTGGGGCGGTCACCAGCCGCGCTGTTGCGGTCCCTGGCCGCCCCGGTGCGGTCACCGGTCGCCCCGGTGCGGTCACCGGTCGCGCTGGTGCGGGCGGCGCCGCGGTTCCGGAACAGTTCCAGGGCGATGGGGATGAGCGAGACGATAACGATCACGGCGATGATCGGCAGCAGGTACGTGTCGATGCTGGGGATGGTGGAGCCCAGGGCGTAGCCGGCCACCGTGACACCGATCGACCAGATCAGCCCGCCGACTACCTGCCAGATGGTGAAGGTGCGGGTCGGCACGTCCAGTGCCCCGACCATCGGGTTGAGCACGGTGCGCACCACGGGAATGAACCGGCCGATCACGATGGCCTTGCCGTGCCCGTAACGTGCCAGCAGCACCTCGGCGCGTTGGGCACCTTGGCGCAGGTACCTGTTGCGGTTGCGTTCGAGCAGCGGGCGCCCGCCGGCCCGCCCGATATAGAAACCTGTCTGAGCCCCGAGGAGCGCGCCGGCCGCCGCGGCGAGAAGGACCAACGGCAGCGACAGGTGGACGTGATGGGTGCTCGTGGAGGTGCACAGCAATCCGGCAGTGAACAGCAGGGAGTCGCCGGGCAGGAAGAATCCGATCAGCAGCCCGGTCTCGGCGAACAGGACGAGGAAGACCCCGAGCGCCCCCAGGCTGGTCAGCAGCGAGGTAGAACTCAGCGGGTTGAGCGCGGCAACGAGATGCGCGCCGTGCTGGGACAACATCTGCGGTCTCCTCCCTGGCCCGCCGAAGGTGGGGCTTGCGTCGCTCGACTACCCACGCCAGCGGGACGTGAACGAAGATACCTGCGCTTTCTCTGCGGCTCCTCTGTGCCGAGCCCGAGGTAAGGGCTCCGGCCAGCCGCCATCCACCGGTCTCACCGGCATGCGACAGGCATTGACAGTCGTCTATATCTTAGGAAGAGTAGACATCGACAGTTATCGATGTGAGGGTGATCGTGATGAGCGACGAGACAACGGCAGAGCTGGTCGAGCAGGTCAGGTCCCGTTACGCGGAAGCCGCCCGGGCGGTGCTGAACCCGGAAAGAACTGCCTCTGGCGGGTGCGGCGAGCACAGCACCGGGTCTGCTGCCCTGGACACCGCGGACTGCTTCGGCGGCTCGCTGTACGAGGCAGCCGAGACCGATGATCTTCCCGAGGAAGCGGTCCTGGCCAGCCTCGGCTGCGGCAACCCGCTGGCGGTCGCGGACCTGCACGAGGGCGAGCGGGTCCTGGACCTGGGCTCCGGCGGCGGAATCGACGTGCTGCTGTCGGCCCGGCGCGTCGGGTCGGCCGGGTTCGCCTACGGCGTCGACATGACCGGCGAAATGCTGGACCTGGCCCGCCAGAACGCCGCCAGGGCAGGCGCGGGCAACGTCGAGTTCCGCAAGGGCCAGATCGAGGACCTGCCGCTTCCCGATGCATCGGTGGACGTGGTGATCTCGAACTGTGTGATCAACCTGTCCACCGATAAGCCGGCCGTCCTCGCGGAGATGTTCCGGGTGCTGGTCCCTGGCGGCCGGATCGGCATCTCCGATGTCGTCTCCGAGGATCACCTGTCGGCCGCTGACCGCGCTGCGGCTGGTTCCTACACCGGGTGCATCGCAGGTGCCCTGTCCCGCAGTGAGTACCTTGACGGGCTGACCGCGGCGGGCTTCGCTGATGCGTCGGTGACCTTCACTGCCGAATCGGCTCCGGGCATGCACGCGGCGATCATCCGAGCGGTCAAGCCCGTCACCGGGTGAGCACTGCGTCCGGCGGGTGGTCTGCCCGGCGCTGCTGGGTTGCGCCGCTATCCTGCTCCTGGTGGCCAGCTTCCGGTGGCCCCAGGCTTTACGGCGTCATCAGGTGCTTGTAGGTTTCCGGTGTCGCGGCCCGCTGGCCGCGATGGCAGGCAGCACAGCGAAGTCCGGTGAGAGCCCGGCACTGTCCCGCAACGGTGAAGCCCCTGCGAGGGGATGAGTCCGGTCGCCTTGGCTGCACTGCCCCACGAAACCAGTCCTCGGAGGAAGGGCGGTTCGTGCGGGCGCCTCCTCGGCGCGTTCCCGCAGGGGCTCTCTTCGTCCTCCCGAGTCAGGAGGATGACAGTGCAGCGATTGGCAGGCCGCCTGCGGGCGGCGCGGGGCGCGCTGACCCCCGCCGAGCGGCTCCGGTTCGGCGGGATGGCGGTGGTCATCCTGGCGCTGAACGCGCTGGGGTGGGGGATCTTCGTGTTCGCGGTCCAGCCGCGCCATATCCGCTACGCGGGCCTGGGCGTCGGCGCGGGGGTTGCGCTGACCGCGTGGACGCTGGGGGCGCGGCATGCGTTCGACGCCGATCACATCTCGGCCATCGACAACACCACGCGCAAGCTCATGTCCGACGGGAAGCGTCCGCTGGGCACCGGGTTCTTCTTCGCCCTCGGCCACTCGACGGTCATCGTGGTGGCAGGTGTCGGCCTGGGCATCGCCACCAAGGCCGTGTTCGGCGCCGTGATCGACCCCAGCTCGGGGTACGAGACGATCGGCGGGGTGGTGGGCACCTCGATGGCCGCCGGGTTCCTGTACCTGATCGCCGCGCTCAATGTGGTGGTGCTGGCCGGGATCGTCAAGGTGTTCCGCGGTCTGCGTACGGGCCTGTTCGACGAGGCCGAGCTGGAGCGCCAGTTGCAGGCCCGCGGCATGATGTGGCGGTTCTTCGGCCGGTTCATGCACTCGATCACCAGGACCTGGCACATGTTCTTCGTCGGGCTGATCTTCGGGATCGGCTTCGACACCGCCACGGAGGTGCTGCTGCTGGCCGCCACCGCGGCGGCGGCCATCCAGGGCCTGCCCTGGTATGCGGTGCTGGCGCTGCCGCTGCTGTTCTCCGGCGGGATGATCCTGTTCGACACCACGGACGGGTGCTTCATGAATTTCGCATACGGCTGGGCGTTCGCCCGCCCGGTCCGCAAGGTGTACTACAACCTGGTCATCACCGGCCTGTCGATCGCCGTGGCGTTTCTCATCGGCACCGTCGAGATCATCGGCCTGCTGTCGGCCGAGCTGCACATCCACGGCGGATTCTGGGACTTCATGGCCGGCTTCGACATCAACCGCGCCGGGTTCATCATCGCCGGCCTGTTCGTCGTCGTCTGGGCAGCGGCTATCGCTTTCTGGAAGCTAGGGGGCCTCGACCGCCGCTGGCCGGCCGCCAGCAGCCTGCCCTCCGACAGCGACGCGGGCACCGGCCAGTGATGCGGGGCACCGGCAGTGATGCGGGCACCGGCCAGACAGTGGACGTGCCGGACGGCCGGTCCACTTCGACCGCGGTCACTGGGCCCGGCCGAGGCCACCATCCACATCAACGGATGGGTAGCCGATCAGGGTGCCCAGGCTGGCCAGGGCTTCGGTGCGGGCGCGGTAGTAGACTGCAGCCTCCTGGCGTGTCTGGTGAGTCGACCCCGAAGCCCCTGTCGTCGTCCCATTCCCGTACGGCACCGTGGCTCGTCACGGCCTCATTATCCGCTCGATGCGCCGGCTGGCATGGACTGCTGATCGTTGGCGTGCCAGACTGCCGGGACGGTTGTTGAGCCAGCCGCGATGCCGGGCTATCACTGCCCGTTTTCAGGCCCTTCCCGGAATCGCGGCCCGACTCTGATCCCGGAGGGGAGCTGATCATGGCTGGTGAAGAGCGTCTGACCCCCGCCCTGGCAAGGCTGTCAACCGTCGTGCAGCCCTGCTGGATGTGTGGTATCCGCTTGCCTGCCGACCAGATGGTGGCCGACGGCGGCGGCGCCTGTGCCGACATCCGTTGGTACTGCCTGGACGCGCGACGATGCACCGATCGCTGGATTACGCGCTGGGCAAGGCCGGCCGACATTGGACACGGCACTTCAGAAACGTCCAGGACGCGGGACCAGCAGCTAGCAGGCCCAGATGTCGCCCGGACAGGGCCGGTTTCGCGCCCGCCGACGGCTGGGGCTCACCAGCCGCTGTGGGGGCCATCAACGCACCTGACCTGATGGCCGGTGATCACCGGGCGTCATTCTGGAAGCACTTGCTGTCCACTGTTGACCTGTGCTGGCTCTGCACCCGGCGCGCGTGCCGATGTGCCCCTGGGTGTCCGTGAATCGCCGCAGTTCTCCCTCCTGTCGGGCACGTAACGGGCACGGTGCTACTACAGGCTGGAGTGCGATGGTCTGCGTAGACTGAGTCCATGAGCGTGACACGCGAGGAGTTGCATCACCTGGTCGACCAGCTTGACGACGACACGGTGCCAGGCGCTGCCGAGCTGCTTCGCGAGATTGCTGCCCGCGGGGGCCGTCCGCACAGCCGTCCGTCGTGGTTCGGCGCGCTGCGCGCCGGTCCTGACCTTGCCGGGCGATCCGAGGAAATCCTCCGTACGGAGCTGGGCCGTCCGGCCTGACTGGGCGCGTCAAACCTCGTGATTGTCGTAGACACGGGCCCGCTTGTCGCGGATGGCAAACGAGCAGGACCGGCAACATGCTCGCTGCGTGGAGTGGTTCGATACGGCGCCGCGGCCGCTGCTGTTGCCCGCCCCGATTCTTACCGAAGTCTGCTACCTGCTGGAACGTGAACGCGGCGCTGAGGTGGAGGCCGCTTTCCTCCGGTCGGTGCGGGATGAGGTCTTTACCCTCGTCTCAGTCACTCGTGATGATCTCGACGTGTTCCGCTGTGGGCCTCTCAGAGGTCCCAGTGCGAGTGGACCCGCACGGCGGGCAGCTCATCGGCGCGGTGCTCGGGTATGCGAACGAGAACGGTTTTGCCCGCGTGGTGCTGAGCCCAACCGAGAGGTCCATCCCGTTTTACCAACGCGCCGGGTTTGGGGCAGCTCACGCCCTGATTCTCTGGAAACCGGCTGACCGTGACTGACCGCTAATCGCCCTGCTTAATGGCACGTAAATGGCACGACGATCTTGGTCGAGGAGTAGTCGACGGGACGCTTAGCAGCGGCGAAGCGCCGTCCACGGCGTGCAATCTCACGCTTCCGGAGCGCTTCGCCAAATTGTGCTTGTGTGGCCGCCGCAAGATGCCTTTCGGGCGACTGATTAAGAGCTTCCTAACGTAGCCCGAGGACGGTCATGAGTGCTTCGTCGATGCCCCATTGCTGTTCTGGGGTAACCCGGCCGACCAGCTCGCCGAGGTGACCCGCGTCGACCGCGCCGACCTGCTCGACCAGGATTCGGGTGTTCTCACCGAGTAGGTCTGTCTCCGGGCGGAACGACGCAGGTCTGGCGCTGCGGGACGTCGGCGCTACTAGCACAACTGACCTTGGCAGGAACTCGTTGGCCTGGACCACCACACCAAATCGCCGACCGCGCTGCTCGTGTCCTTGCCCGCGTGGCATGCGGAACTCGTGGATGTCACCCCGGAGCACGCAAGCTCTCCATCACGGCCGCGACTTCCAGCATTTCCTGCCGGTCAGCCTCGTCGGCTTCGAGTGCCGCGACCTCCTGGGCGAGCGCTTTGCGCCGCTGGAGCCGTGCGGCGCTGTCGATGATCGCCCGGCGGATCGCCTCGGACCTGCTCAGCCCGGCAGCCTCAAGCTGGTTCAGCGCACGGAGTGCCTCGTCGTCCAAGCGCAAACTAATCGCGACAGTCACGAGGAAAGTGTATCACGATTCGTCATACACGGCCTGCGCCAGTCGAGCTGCCGGGATCAGAGCCGTCGGCCAGGGAGCCTGCGCAGGCACATGGATGCAGAGAGAGGCGTGGCACGAGTGTGGCACGCGGCCCTGCCCGAGAGCAGCCCTGACTGACGTGTGCACTCCTGTCTGCCCGGCTCATCACCTCGGCTCCGGGCGTTCCCCCGCTGTGCTTGCCTCGTGCCGTGGTACGGCGTGGTACGAGTGGATATACTGACGGTATGACACCTCCCAGGGGCCAGCCAGCCGACATCAGCGTCCGGCAGTTCGTCGCCGACTCCGGATCGGTCACGCGCGGCCTGCGGCAAGGGCATGCGTACACGCTCACCCTGAACGGCGAGCCGCTGGCCAAGATGATCCCCATCAGGCGCCGCCAGGCCGTTCCTAAGGATGAGGTTCTTGCGATCTTCGCCACCGCTCCCGTGATCGACACGGACGAGCTGCGCGCTGACCTAGATGCGTCGGTGGCTCAAGATCTCCGGGACCCTTACGAGGGCACCGGCCTGTGACCGCACATGAGGCTGGCGTGCTGGACACCAGCATCATTGCGGCTCTCGCGCTGTACGACTCGGCGCAACTGCCCGAGACCTTCTTTATAACGGCTATCACGCTGGGGGAATTGTCTTATGGTCCGCATGCCACTGACGATCCCCTGAAGCGCGCAGCCCGCGTCGCTGTGCTTCAGCATGTGGAGTCGACGTTCGAGCCGCTCCCGTACGACCATCACGCGGCGCGGTTGTACGGTCAGATCTGCGCGGCGGTTCGTGCAGCCGGTCGTCAGCCGCGCAAGCGCGCTGCTGACCTGATGATCGCGGCAACCGCCGCGAGTAATGCGCTGCCCCTCTATACGGCCAACCCGGATGACTTTCATGGCTCGGAAGGGTTCATCGAGCTAGTCGGGCTCCAGGGACGACCGAACGATCTCTAGACGTCTGTCCGGAGCCGTACATGGCAGTTCAGCCGGTGGCGTCGGCGGACTCGCGAGACGTGGTAGCCCGAGCCCAGTTGGGGCTATTTGGGGTGATCAGGAGAAACGCTTGATTGTGGTGCGCTGGCCTGCGGCTTCGCGGTTGGCTGGAGCGGGCGAAGGGAATCGAACCCTCATGACCAGCTTGGAAGGCTGCGGATTGCATGGCACTGAGCTGCTGCGGCCTAGGTCGAGGCATGTGCACCAGTTGCCGTGAGCGCCTGTGAGACACCGCTGCCGACCGCCCTATCGGGCACGTAGCGGGCACGACACGCTGACCGGGCGGCCAGCGCCCGCCGTCTGCCTACACTGATGCTTATGAGCATGCAGCGTGAGGAGGCCACCGTGATCGGGTTGGACGCCGCCGCCGCCGCCCTGCTCGCAGATGATCTCCTGCGTGACGGAGAGACGCTTCAATCTGTCTGGCGCTACGTCATCGTCCAGCTTTTTGACGACTACTCACATGATCTTGCCCGAGCCGGTACCGAAGTCGCATCCCGGCGGTTCAGTCAGGAGCCGCCGGCAACGCGTTCCAGCGAGGTGGACGCCGCACTCGCCGCGCTGGCGGAGTACCTCGCTCGACGTGACGACTGGCCGCTCCCCTCTTGGGCGCGCAAGCCGGGGCGATACTCCAGCAAATGGTGGTTCGTAACGCCGCTGCGTGGGATGCACCCAACCGCACTTCAGGAGTCC